>Ga0080013_1006584_pt1 | contig 10274 bp, 11 predicted proteins | sample ETNvirenome_6_85_FD_69236 | JGI IMG/M metagenome (GOLD analysis project Ga0080013, IMG submission 69236) | Marine viral communities from the Pacific Ocean - ETNP_6_85 (SPADES assembly) (version 2) | ecosystem: Environmental > Aquatic > Marine > Oceanic | place: Pacific Ocean | collected 2013-06-19
GTCAATAGAAGAAATATCTATGACTACCCAATTTATAATCCAGAGATTAAGAACATTAGAAACATTATTCAATGATTATATTGAAATGGAAGATAATGAAGATAAATTTAAAGAGTTTTTAGATGGCAAATATAAACAGCCAGAACATAACGAAAGCTGAAGAAGCCCTACGATTAGCTAGTAAAGACCTTATATCATTTGGTAAGCTATTCCTACCAGATGATTTCATGCGTAGTGAGACTCCCTTCTTTCATTATGAAGTAGCAGATGCTATTGATAATCTAAATGTAAAACAAACTGCTATCATTATACCTCGTGGTCATGGCAAGACCGTACTTACTAAAGCATCAATCATTAAAGACTTTGTATTTGCAACAAGAGAAAATTTCTTATTTTATGCTTGGGTTTCTGCTACGCAAAAGCTTAGTGTTGGTAATATGGATTATATTAAACATCACTTAGAATATAATGATAAAATTAAATACTACTTTGGAGCTATGAGAGGTAGAAAGTGGACAGAAGAAGATATAGAGTTATCAAATGGATGTAAACTTATTAGTAAAAGCAATGTTGCAGGAATCAGAGGTGGTGCAAAACTCCACAAAAGATACGACCTCATCGTACTCGATGACTTCGAACACGAAGCAAATACAATCACAAAAGAAGCCAGAGATAAAAATGCTAATCTGGTTACTGCGGTTGTTTATCCTGCTATTGAGCCTCATACTGGTAGGTTGCGTGTTAATGGTACTCCTGTTCATTATGATTCTTTTATTAATAATCTTATAACTAATCACGAAAAAGCTAAAAAAGATAATAAGAAATTTTCATGGAAAGTAATAACTTATAAGGCATTACTTGATGAGAATACTCCATTGTGGGAATCGTTTTTTCCATTAAAAAAAATACAAGAAAAGAAAAGATTTTACGCAGATTCTGGACAACCTCAAAAGTTTTACCAAGAATATATGATGGAGGTTATGAGTGAAGAAGATGCTATCTGGAGAAGAGAACACATCAGATACTGGGAAGGTTACTTCAAAAATGAAGATGGTATTAATTATATTGTTAAGGATAATAATGATATTCCTGTCAATACATTCATTGGTTGCGACCCTGCAACAGACATAGATACTAAGCATAGTGATTTCTCAGTAATAATGGTTATTGCTATTGATACTAATAATGAATTATATGTATTAGAATATGAGAGACATCGAAGTATCCCTACTATTGGTTCTAAGAATCCAGAGACTGGTGAGATACTTGGAAAGAAAGGAGTTGTGGATATAATCCTAGAATTGCATCAGAAATATAACTGCATGTCATCCACTGTAGAAGACGTTGCTATGAATAGAAGTATCTTTCAGGCTCTAAATGATGAGCGAAGAAGGATAAATAAGTACGATATTGCAGTAATTCCTGAGAAACCGGGTGGACAACAAAAGAGAAATCGCATTTATTCGGGACTTGCGGCCCGTTTTAGTACAGGAACGGTACATTTAAGGAAAAATATGTTTGATTTAATCAACGAAATCCTTACTTTTGGCCCCAAAATGAGTCATGATGACACAATAGAGAGTCTTTATTACTCACAAGTTCATGCTTTTCCACCAAATATGAAAAAGGATGAAAAGAAAAGAAGTTGGTTTAAACCTAAGCGAAAATCAAAAAGTTGGTTAGTAGCTTAAACAAAAGAGGGTATTAAAAATGGGATTAAGAAAAAGGCTATCAGAGGCCGTATCGAAACGTAGGGTAAAGAGACTTGCAAAGAAAGGCAAGGTAAAAGCCGGATTTGGAGCAACAAAAGGTTCTAAAGTTTCTAAGAAAGTCTATGATAAAGGCGGAAGTAAGCAGCGAAAAGAGATGAAGGCTACAGGCAAAGTCTCAAGAGGGGCTGTCGGAGCTGAAGTTACCAAAGGCGGTACATACGTTAAGTATAAGAAAGATTCTAAAGCAGCCGGTGATTTTAGGTCTAAGTTCAAATCAGCTTGTAAGGGTGGAGCTAAAAGTTTTTCTTGGCAGGGTCGCTCATATAGTTGCGCTAAGAAGTAGATGCCTAGATTCGGTAGGCGTTCCAAAGAGCGTCTAAAAGGTGTAAACGTTAAGCTTGTTAATGTTTTAAATGAGCTTATAAAGATAATGGATGTTACCATTATTGAAGGACTTCGGAGTAAGGAGCGGCAGGAGCAATTGTTAGCACAGGGGAAAACTAAAACTAGATATTCCAAACACATAGAAGGAAAAGCTGTTGACCTCGCTCCTTACCCGATTGACTGGGAAGATAGAGAACGATTTCATTATATGGGTGGTATGATTCGTGGTATAGGAAAACAAATGAATGTTAATATCCGCTGGGGTGGCGACTGGGACTCTGATGGAGAGATAGCAGATAATAGCTTCGATGATTTAGTTCATGTAGAGATAAAAGAATAATGGCAAGAACAACTAAGAAGTCAAAAGCCCAAATAAATAAGCAAATATGGGAAAGAGCTAATAATTCCCATAGGCAAAGATGGCAACATTTGAGTCAAAAGGGATACGACTTTTATCTTGATGAGCAATTATCTAAGGAAGAGAAAGACCAGTTAGAAGAATCGGGTATGCCCACATTCACTATTAATAGAGTAACTCCTATTATAGAGATAATGAAATATTTTGTGACTGCTAATAATCCCAAATGGAAAGCAGTTGGAGCTACTGGAGATGATGTAGATGTGGCTCAAGTACATTCAGATATTGCAGATTATTGTTGGTACTTATCTAATGGTAAGTCATTATATAGTCAAGTTGCCCTTGATGCTTTAACTAAGGGCGTGGGATATTTTCTTGTAGATATAGATAAAGACGCTGATAGAGGTATGGGGGAAGTGAGATTTAATAGGCTAGACCCATATGATGTATATGTCGACCCTGCAAGTAGAGACTTTTTATTCAGAGATGCAAATTTTATACAAGTAAGAAAGAATATAGCAAGAACAAGACTTATTAATATGCTTCCTGAGTTTGAATCTAAGATTAAAAAAGTATCAAAAAGCACTGATGTTGTCTCGTATTCTGAAAGAGATACTGATTTAAGTGGAACATCCCAACCTGAAGATATTACAATGGGGATTAGTCTTGAGGCTGAAGATGAAGATATTATCCCATACTATGAAACATATTCTAAAAAGAAGTTTCCATATAGAAATGTTTATATAAAAGTTAATCCATCTCCAGCTGAAATGGACAATATTAAAGAAGATGTTCAAAAACAACTATCCGATTTTCAGCAAGAAATAGAAGTTGGTCTTATAGAAAAACAGATGCAAATTGAGCAGGCCGTACAATCTGGTGAAATAATTCCAGAAAGAGCCCAGCTAGAGATAAAAAAGTCTCAAGAAATGGCCGCTCAGGCAATTAAAGAAAAGGAAATGCAGTTAATGTCCGAGGCTCAGGATGCGGCTACTCAAGTAGTGCAACAGATAATGAGCGAGGCTGATTATAAGATTCTTTCAAGTAATGCACAATCAAAAAAGAATATTTTAGATTCTATAAAGTTTTTTGAAAATAGAATAGTACAAACTTGTAGTGCTGGTGATGATGTATTTTTATATGAATATATTTTACCAATGAATGAATATCCAATTATTCCTATTCCTTATATGTATACTGGGACTCCATATCCTATGAGCGCAGTTCAACCGTTAATAGGGAAACAACAAGAGATTAATAAAGCTCATCAGATTATGCTTCATAATGCAAACTTAGCATCTAATCTTAGATGGATGTATGAAGAAGGAGCTGTCCCTGAAGATGAATGGGAAAAATACTCTTCATCTCCCGGTGCTTTATTAAAATACAGACAGGGATTTGCTACTCCCACTCCTATATTACCAGCCCCAATTAATAATGCATTTTACACTGTGGTTCAAGAAGGCAAATCAGACGCTGAGTATATAAGTGGAGTTCCTTCCGCTATGATGGGATTTGCTCAAGACCAAGCGGAGACTTATAGGGGATTACTTGCGAATGATGAATTTGGGACTCGTAGGTTAAAGGCTTGGATGGGGAGTGTTGTAGAACCTGCTTTAGAGCATCTTGGTAGATGTTTTCAAATGATTTCTCAAAAGCATTATACTGTTGAAAAAGTATTTAGAATAGTACAACCCGAGGCTGGGCAATCCCCACAAGAACAAGAAAAAGAAGTAAGAATTAATATTCAAGTATATAATGATTATGGAGAAGCAATAGGGAAATTTAAGGATTATTCTACTGCAAGATTCGATGTAAGAGTAGTAGCAGGAGCTACAATGCCAGTAAATAGATGGGCATTATTAGAGGAATATTTTAAATGGTTCCAAGCTGGTCTCATAGATGATATAGCTATGATAGCTGAAACTGATATACGGAATAAAAAACAAGTAATAGAAAGAAAGTCTGTTTATTCTCAATTACAAGGTCAAGTTTCTTCTATGCAAGAATCCTTGAAAGACAAAGATGGGACTATTGAAACTCTTGAAAGACAATTAGTACAAGCTGGTATAAAGATGAAAGTCGGTACTGCATCTAATGAAATACGAAAAGATGTTCTCGAAACTGAAGCCCAACAAAAACTTCTAAGAGGAATGTTAAAAGTTGAATTTCAGAAAATGAAAGATGATATGAAATCGGATATGGAAAACTCTAAACAAGATGTTAAAGAAAATGAGTAATTGGAAAAAGAAGTCATATTCCAGTATGGCGAGAGACGGAAGTAAAAATGGCAGATGGAAAGATGGCAGTAGTCAAACTCATTATAGAAATAAAGCAAATGCTGGTCGTGGTGAAGTAGTCCACCATAAAGACGGTAATAAAAAAAATAATAGTTCTACAAATATAGAAAAAATTTCAAAGGCTAAACATAATAAAGTACATCCTGAAAAAGGTGGAAATCGCAAGTGCAAAAGCGGGTATGTTTGGAGTAAGAAAGTAAAACAATGTTTAGCAATTAAATAGTTTGAAATGTTAATTGTTATTCATAAATTAACAAAACTCTAAAAAGGAGATTAGTATGTCAGAACAAGTAGGTAACGCCATTGAGGCCCCCGAAAGTACAAACGTACAAAGTGCAGTCATGGACATGAATACTGAGGATTTCTTTGAAACCTTAGACCAACAAGTCAATGGTGCAATCATAGATGAACCTTCGCAACCAACCTCGGAACAAAGCGGTAACACGCAGACGAGCCCTAATGTAGAAGTTCAGGAAGAAGTATCTGAAGTAGATACTTTACAAAAAAGGTATAGTGATTCAAGTAGAGAAGCTAAAAGGTTAAACGGAAAACTTTCCGAAATTGAACCTTATATGCCGATTCTTGATGCTATGCGAGAAGACCCTAATTTAATTACTCATGTGAGGAATTATTTTGAGGGTGGAGGTCAAACCCCACAAACAATGACTGAGAAGTTGAATCTCGATGAGGACTTTGCGTTCGATGCGGATGATGCTTTTTCTCAACCTGAATCTGATTCAGCAAAAGTGCTAGGAGCAACGATTGATGGAATTGTCCAACGTCGTTTGAATGGTGCTTTACAAGGGCAGAGGGTAGAAAACCAAAAACTAGCGAAGGAGACCGATTTTCGTTCACGTCATGAAATGACTGATGAACAATGGTCTGATTTTACAGAATTTGCGAAATCTAAATCTCTTGAACTTGATGATATTTATTATTTGATGAATCGTAAGAATAGGGATGAGAAAATTGCTGATAGTGCAAGGCAAGAAGTCCACAATAAAATGAGAGAAGTTCAGCAACAACCCGGTACATTAGCCACGCAAGGCAGTACCGCTGTTGAACAATCTCCAGACGATTCAGTTTTTGATGCCATTTTGGGTTCGACCAACGAACTAGAAAAGGCTTTTGGTATGTAATTATACTGAAGGCCATTAACTCAAAATAAAGAGGTAAACAAATGGCTGATGTATTTAGCTTAGGTACTTATTCAGACACGGCTTCGTGGTCTGATGGTACTTCAAAAGACACCGGTGACCTTAGACGAAAGTACAATTTTGGGGATAGAGTTTCTGAACTGAACATTGCTCAAGACCCTTTTTTCCGATTTGTATCTAAAGTTGCTAAAAAACCTACGGATGACCCTGAGTTCAAATTTACTGAACGCAGACCTTCGTATCACAAACGATACGCTTATGTATCAAATCATGGAACATCTGCTCCTTCTTCTATGGCGGGAACTAATGCAACTGTAACTCATACAGATGTAGACGCTGGTGATATTTACTACTTTTGCATGATTGGAGATTATAAATCTGCTGGAAATATCCAGACTATTTATGGTCAAACTGGGACTGATATTCTTCCAGGTTCAAGCGGTTCACAACCTGCATTTTTCTTACCAAATGCTGTAGTTAAGATTCCTTATATAATTGCTGGTTCTAGCAATTTTAATGATTCTGAAGCCGCAGGCGATTGGGATGATACAGGTGGGACAACTGACATAGCAACAACTCCAGATGATTACTTAATTGTTAAAGTAATATCAGTAGATACAACTTCTGTATCAGATGCTGCTATACTTAAAACAGAAGTAATTAGCAAAGGTTCTGCTGGTGCTGATATAGAATTAACATCTTATTCAACTTATGGAAATGCTCTTGACGCTGTAGATGTTTCTGGAAAATCAGTAGCATTATATCTTGAAAAGAAAAGATGCTATGTAGTTGGTTCAGCTCATGCTCAAGGAACTGGTTATCCAGATACTTGGAAAGACCAACCTTTCTCAACTGGATTTGGACTTACTCAAATTTGGAAAACTGCTATGGCAATGGATAACACAACACGTGCTACCGTTCTCAAGTATGAACCAAATGAGTTTGCAAGAATCTGGCGTGAAAAGTTGATTGAACACAAATGGGATATTGAACAATCATTGTTATTTGGTTCTCAAGGAACTGATAATGATGGAGCCCAATATACTGAAGGAGCTGTTGATTTCTGTGTATCTTACGGAAATATCTTTAGTGGCTCTGGAATGGGTGGGACAGGTTCTAAATCACAAGATGATTTTCTTGATGATATGAGCAATTTCCTTGACCCACGTTACAACAATGCAAATGCTACTTTATTTATGGTTTCAACTGATGTATATAATTGGTTGCATAAACTAAGTGGTTATTTTTCTGCTAATGTCAATAAAGTATCTGTAACAGATACTTCAAGCGGTGGAAGAGCTAATTGGGAAATGGGTGGAAAGAAGAACGTCTTTGGTGTAGATATTACACAGATTTATACTCCTTATGGGGTAATGAATACTGCTCGTAATCTTCACTTAGACGGAACTGGAGTAAAAATGTTAGCTGCAAACATGAAGTATTGCAAATATCGACCATTGGTTGGTAACGGATTGAATCGTGATACTGCAGTATACGTTGGAGTCCAGACTCTTGAAAATAGTGGTGTTGACCGTAGAGTTGACTTAATTCAAACCGAGGCCGGTATGCAATGGGAAATGCCCGAAGCACACGCGGTCTGGAAATAGGAGGTATGAATCATGGCTAATCCTTTATACGGACAAAACAAAGCTGATGGCAACATCGGATGGTTACAGAATAGCTCTATCAAAGCTCATGGAACTTTAGCTGGTAATTTAGTTCTTGTAGCTGCAGATATGGTTAATTCGTTTGCTCATACTTGTGACCCAGCTGCCGCTAGGACAGTTACTACTCCAACAGCGGCTTTAATAGTCGCAGCGATGAAAGTCAAAGCTAGTGATGGTAAATGTGTTACTGGAGATACTTTTCAGTTTTCATTTATCAATGCTGGTACCGCTGGAGAAGATGAAACTTGCACAATGACTGCTGGAACAGGAGTGACAGTTGTAGGATTTGCAGATATTGAAAATCCCGTGAGTACTCACGATGCTTTTAGTGTAGGTTCTTCATTATGGGGCGTTCATGTTACAAAAGCAGTTTCAGGTTCTGAAGCTGTATCTATAGTTAGATTAGCGTAACATTATCGCAAGTTGATTAACTAAACAATATATGGGGGGCTTCGGCCCCCTGTATATAAACTAAAGAATTTATATGGCAGTATCAGATATACAAGCAACAGTTCTAGCGAACTCTGGGAATACTCCAACCGCTAATAGCGTTGAAGATGCTCAAAGATATGTAGCTGCAAGTATTCCAAAAGATTTATTAAAATGGTCTCAAAATGCTTCTTCAGCATCTACGGATGGAAGTGCAATATCGTTTACTTCTACTGATTCTATAATAGATGTTCAAAGAAATGGATATAGTTGTAAAGAAATACCATTGTCTGAATCAGCTTTTGCTTTAAGTTCATCGAGTTTGAAAAAAGCAACATCTACACATCCTGTTTGGTATCATAAACAGGGAGCTGTTCATTTTGCTCCTGTAACAGATGGCAGTAATGCTGGATATGTATTTTATGTAGACCATTCTAAGATAGACGATAGTTCTGATTTAAGAAATATTGTAATTAATTATACAACATCAAAAGAATTTTCTAGATTAGCAAGTGATAATCTTCCTTCATTCTCTTCTATAACACCCCCAGTTTCTCCTACTTTATCTGACAAAGAAGTAAGTTTTAGTACGGCTGTTCCTACTTATGTAAAACCAATTTTAACATTAACTACTTTTCCTACTTTAGATTGGACTTTACCATTTAAGCCTGTCCCCCCAGTTATAAACGCAGATACATCTACGACTGGTGGAGCTGAAGTAGATACAACTAAATTAGCAACTGCTCCAACTTATTTACCTCCAGTGATGCAATCTCCAGATTGGTCAGATGTAGAAAACTGGATAACAACTGAAGAAGATTCAGAAATGCTATCTTCTAGAGTGCAAGCTATACAAGCTCAAATTGGAGAATATCAATCAAGGCTTTCTCAATCTCAGGCTGCTTTTACAAAAGAAAACACAGAATATCAAGCAAAGTTGCAGATAGCTTTACAGGATGCTTCTCAAGCAAATACTGGAGATGGTTCATTAGTTGGGAAATACAATTCAGAATTACAATCTTATCAAGCTGAAGTAAGTAGTATTATTCAAAATAATAGTAACCAAATATCTGAATGGCAACAAGAAAATGCATTAAAATTGCAAAAACATAATTCTGATATTCAAAATGAATTAAATCAATTCAATAGAGATAATAATGAGTATCAGTTAGAATTAAAAATATCTATACAAAATGCGCAATTAAGTGAATCTGGAGATGCCCAGAAGCTTCAAAAGCATAGTCAGGAATTACAAGATTATCAATTAGCAATTAACAAAAAATTAAATCAGCTTCAAAACATACAACATTATGAAAGAGAATCTGATAAATACTATAAATGGGCTCAATCTGAAATACAACAATATATAGGAAATAATAGTAAAATGATTGCAGCTACTATGAGCCAAAATCAACAACAAAGGAGATAAAAATGGCAGATACAAGATTAAAAGTGGCTACTAGTGCAACAGTTTATCATAGACATGCCGCTGCTAATGATGCTCCATTATCTGATGTAGCTACTAACGAAGCACTAGCTTCGGGATTAGGGAGTAATGCAGACTTTTTATTTGACGCAGACGATAACCAAACATGGACAGACGAAAGTAGTGTAGCAGCTGCAAGTGGAGAAACACAAATGGAGGCTTTAGGGAGCCCATTATTTTTATGGATTAAACATAGCGGTTATCAAGATGCAGCAAAAGCAACAGCAAGTACATCAACAACAAAGGTTATGATAGGTGTAGCGGGAGCTGCAGCTAATGGATTTATTTCACTTTTTCCAGGTCAATCAATAATTCTAACTGCTCCATTTGGTTCTAATATAGATAATTTAGATGATTTTGATATGATAACTTCTGCGAGCGAAGCAGTTTATGTTGAAGTTAAAGCAATGGTAGATTAATGACAGTTCTAGAAGTAATGGAGCGTCTTAATATCAAAGAGGAAACTCTTGCTATTGCTTGGATAAAAGATGCCATTCATTTAATACAAAGTAATACAAAAGAGAAAGTTGAATCTACTAAAAGGGATTTAATTAAATCTGTAAATAGTACAGATAATGTATATATACTTCCCGCTGATTTAGTTTCTTTAGAGAATATATCTATTAAAGATACAAGTGATAGTAAGTATAAAAAAATTAAAAGGATGACTTCACAACCACATTATTTAGCTGAGGATACCTCACCATGAGTTTTTTTGTAGATAAAGAATGGTTCTATTATTTAAGAGGAAGGGAAATACTCTTATATAAATTACGAGGAG
>Ga0080013_1006585_pt1 | contig 10272 bp, 21 predicted proteins | sample ETNvirenome_6_85_FD_69236 | JGI IMG/M metagenome (GOLD analysis project Ga0080013, IMG submission 69236) | Marine viral communities from the Pacific Ocean - ETNP_6_85 (SPADES assembly) (version 2) | ecosystem: Environmental > Aquatic > Marine > Oceanic | place: Pacific Ocean | collected 2013-06-19
TGAAGTGTTCAGGTACGTCTGAGTAAAGCTCTTTTAAATCAAGATCCTTTATATCTTTCTCTTTGTTGCTATCTTTGTTTAGTCGTTTAAGGCAGAGCTTTACTGGTCTTAGTATCTCATTATATTCTCCTAGTAGATGTTGGTCGGTTAAGGCTTGAGGTGGGATCGTATTTATTCTAGTCATTTACAGAATTTTAAAAGTTAGTAGGCTAAGTATCTTACGTCTTTTAATTCTCATGTATCTCTCTACGACTAAGTCTATGTTATCTTTCTTTTTCTTCATGTTGTAGTTGTTGGGTTTTGGGGTGGCCGATCGTCATTAGTCATATTGATAAACTCAAAGTCATAAGGACTCGAAATACCTCCCTTGGTAAAGATCTCTACCCATCTGGTGTTTCTTATATCCTTTGGGTCATTAGAGTCCTTGGTCCTTGAAGGCCGTAGATTGTCGCGGCTCGCCCCACTCTGATTGTTCTTATCTTTACTATCTTTATTCATCTTCTTATATATACACTTACCGTGTTTTATCTTTTTAATAAGATCTCGTACATTTTTTGTTCGTGATAGTACTTGGCATATTCATCCATTAATTCTGAGACGACTGCCCCATTTCTTTTTTCGTTCATTCGCATCCATTGATGTGCGGATAGAATCGATGTTTTCTTTGGTGGTAATTTCATGATTGTTTTGGTTTATTTATTGTTTGGATTTGATCCCCAGTGTTTTCCATTTAGTGATATACTTATCCAATCTTCTTTATTGTTTTCCATTATAGTCTTTGCAAATGCTGTAGGATAGTGTACATTATTATATTCTGTATCATAACCATCGTAGTGTACAGTTATTGTATTATTAGATGGTTCACGACTTAAAGGATTTGTCCTTTGTGATTGTCTAACTTTGTAAATTTTTTTATCTTCTTTACTCATCATTGTTTTGTTTTGTTTTGTAAACTTATCTGTTTACTTTTACAAAGATTTGTAAACTCCTATGTTTACTCATCTTCATTTAATCTTTTAAATATTTCCAAAAAATAATTGCTGATATGGTCATTCCTGCTAATCCTAAATAAGTCTTCCATCCACCAGCACCAAAAAGATTAGTTCCAATAGATATTAATAACATAGTTAATAATCCCATAGAAAAACTATTCTTTTCTTCGGTAGTTTTATATCCTTTATTCATCTTTGTTTTGGTTTATTAAAAAAATCCATATTTTAATATTGACAATATAAAAAGGAATAATCCCCACGCCACACAAGCTGCTAAAATAAATAACGATATTCTATATTCTAATTTATTCATCTTTGTTTTAGTTTAATCTACTATGCCACCTTGATAAAACTCTCCCATTGTTTGAGAACGTTTTATCTTAGTTTTAGTACAATACATACTTCTACCATACTTATTTTCACCAACCTGTACCCAATTATATTTTTCAGTATCATTTATATCAGGTATGTCCTTGTAATCAGTTAATGGTATTTTTTTAATCTCATCTGTTAGTGGGTGTTTTACTTGCCACTTAAAATTATGTACACTCATCTTTGTTTTGGTTTTATTTTATCTTTACTCATCGTATCAGTATCATTATTAGTATTGTTAAGAATAGTCCTAGTGCTCCTATTAAAAAGAAGAGTATGCCGACGATTTGTTGTTGTAGGTCATCGATTTGTTTTTCGAGATGTTCTATCTCTTCACATCGTTCAGAGGCCATACTCTTTAGATTATCACGTTCTGTTGTGCTTGCTTTACTCATCTTCTAATCGGTTAAGTTCTAAAACAGATATAACAATAGCAACTAAACATATTAATTCAATAACAATAAAATGGCTCATAATATTTATTTAATTATTATATGATGAATGTTGGATATAGTTTCTTAGTAACCTTTATTGGTTATATGTAAAATAAAGTTATATGCATCTCTATACGCATCTACTAATGACTTATTATCTATGACCGTAGTATTATATGATAATAAAGCTAAATGTTCTACCATCTCACGTTTATTAAGAGCATCAGATTTTTCTAGAATAAGATCGATAGTTTCATAATCTACTGATGAGAGTTGTTCATTTTCGTTTGTTTTCATGTTCATCACCCTTTGGATCTTTTACACTTGCAGGAACTTGCAGGTTTTTTAATTTGTTTATCAATTTTCTTTTCTATTTGAGAGGCTATGTACATACCAGTTGAAACACCGGTACCAAACCCTACTACTAATATTATTATATCGTGCATATTATTTTATTTTCAAAGTTGGTCTATATAAACTACCGTTTCATCTACAAACATATATGTTTTTTCAGGATAACATACCTGATTGTAATTTGAATGTGGTATTGTTAAGTAAATTGTATCAACGATACTAAAAGAATACTGAGGACATTGATTACATGGTTTTGTTCTTTTAGATGCTGCACAAGAGGTAGCAAAGAACATAACAACTAAATATATAAGGACAAATATTAAAAAGGATGTTGTAGTATCTATATTGTTTTTCATTCCATGGATCGTTTAAGATGTTCTTTGTATATTGCTTTTTGTTTTGTTAATCTTCTTTTCTTACTCTTCTTAGTAAAGTATTTGTCTTCTCTAAGCTTTTGTAGTTGTTTTGTTTTCCTTACTTTATTTTTAAAGGCTTTTAAAGCAGGTTCTATTTTTCCTTTGTTGACTTTTATTATTAGCATAAGTTATTTATCCTCTTTGTTATGATCGACCATATCGATCTCAGATTCCATGATAATAGGATATTCTATTTTTTCAAATTCATAATTATTTCGTATATTCTTCGCAAAGTAAGATCCTAGAGATTCTGAATTTCTTAATTCTTCAAATTTAATTACCTCAACATCATTATATACATATACATCTTCAGCTGAATGCTTAAAAATTATTTGTAATGTGTTGGTCGCTTCCTCAAAACTAACTTGTTTAAGCAATAATGAGTCTAGTTGTGTTAGTGTTATTTTCATGTTATTATTGTTTTACGCCATATTTAGATCTATACCATAGTCTTTCATGGAAATAGTAAATAGGCATCTTTAAAAAAAATTCTATTCCTCCGACAGTTAAACCGGTTGTCGGATCTCCGGTTATTATCCATGCAATTATTGTTGTTGTTAACGTTGCAGTTATTCGCCATGTAAAGGTTTTAAGTAGATGTCTTTTTCTCGCAAGCTTTGGTTTAGTTATAGATCGAGAATATTTTTTAGATGGGTTTATCATGTTTATCATTGTTTAGTTTTTTGGCCAAATATAATAGTCTTTCAAATTATGCTTCTTCATATATGTTTCGATAAAAGATGCACCAACTCCTAATTCATCCCATACACCTTCATGGCCTGGTGGTGATGGTTTCTTTTTTCGAGTAGTATTGATTTGATCTACACTTCCTTTAACATATACAGTCATATATTTCTTTTTAGATCGTTCAGATTTTCTCCAAACTACTACTGTTGCATATGATGGTATATCTTCTCTAATCATGCTAATTTGAATTGGCTAATGAATAGTCTTAATTGTAAGATTGATCTCCAATCTTCTCCCCATAGTTGTTCATAATGTGCCTCTTCTGTAGTTTCTTCCATGGATTCAAATCCACCAACAAAATCTGGATAAGTTTCTTTATCCCATACACGTTCATCTACTAAAAATACTACTGCAGTTAATTGGTTACCTAAGTCTGGTTCATAAAATGTTGCATTTGGAACATCCATAACGTTTAACATTTCAACATGTAAATTCAAAGTTCCAGGTGTATCAGGATTTGCATTAGTAGTTCCACCATTCAAGATAATAAATGTTTTATCTCTTCTTGCCCATGTATAATATGGTATGTTATTAACTCGCTTTGACATAACATCATCAGCATATTCTACAATAGCATGTCCATATTGGATTGCTTGTTGTATAGGACTAATGTTATATGGGACTAATCCATACATTCTCCATTGTAATGTTGTTGGATAAGTTTGGGTGGTTTCCTCTCCAACCACTACATTTTGAGTATCTCCAGCATATGATAATGGATTAGTTTCACCTGTTAATTCTTCGTAATAAGGATTCAATTCTCCTGTTTGTGGATCGTGAGTAGGAACATCTCCTGCCATATCTTCTTTTGGACTCGGTGGAGTATAAACAGAATCTTTTACTTGTCGGTATTCTTCAATTGTTCTTTTCTTTGTTGTCATAAATCTTGTGGTTTAAATTTTTGTAATCGTTGTTGCATTCTATGAAATCTATAATTGAAAGTACTTCTTTTAATTCCCATCTCTTTTGCAACTTCTGTTTGAGATCTTCCTTTTAAAAATACTTCGGTAAACATTCGTGTATCTTCTTTACCTAATGATTCAATCATATTTCTAATTAGTTTTCTATAAGCTTTTGTTTCTATACCTTTATGAATAGTTTCATTCACTCGTATATCAGGTATTTCATCAAAGCTTACTTTATTTTTTGGTCTCTTACTCTTTCTTCTATGAACTTCTATCATAAAATTTTTCATAGATTGTGTCATCCAAGTATTGAATTGAGCTTTTTCCGGGTTATATAGATCTAGTTTTGAATAGATTCTTCCTAAAAACTCTAATGCCATATCTTGAAGTTCGTCATTTGTATATGCAGATGAATACCATTGCTTGGCATTATGAAAGAAAAGTGCCTTGTATTTGTAGAATAATGGTTTAAAAGCTTTGGAATCGCCTTCTAGATATTTCACTACTAATATTTTATCTGTTATATCATCTGTATATGCATATGTCATTACCTGGTTCCTTTCCCTAAATTCTTATTAAAATTGTATCTGTCTAATTTATCAGCTAATTCTAGTAATTCTTCTCTTGCATATTTCTTTCCGTCTTCATTGCCCATTTCTAAGAGTTTTATTATACTCAGCATTTGAGCTCTCCAATTCCATTTGAATTCAAGCGTAACCTTTTCTACACTATATGGCTCATTATTTTCTTTTGGTAGATCATAATCATCACCTTCTCTATATGTCTTTTTGTGTGTTCTTTCGTTTTTCATATTCTTCTAAATTATCCATTAACTTATTCTTTCCTCTAGTACTTCTAAAAACTCTTGTTACGTGATAGCTAAGTATAAACATGAACAAAAATAAAACTATAAATTCTATCATAATTACTATTTTATCCATTCACTATATGCCATAACCGTTGCATCAAGTTTTGAAAGGTTTGAATTCTCTTCCATAAACTTTGTTGCTTGGTTTTCTACTTCACTTCTTAGATTGTAAGCATTTGCTTCTTCTAAGATGAGTTCTATTTGCTCAGCATCAGAAAATCTAATTTCTTCTGATATATCCTCATTAGGATTGTATTCATTATTTTTCATTGACTACTATTTCAGTTGTTTTTAATACTTTTTTTGCTCGCATGATACCGTTGTTTTCTATAATAAGATTAAACATTTTTTCTGCATCATCTTTTTTGTAGCATAAGGAATCGTTAACAATAGAAGATCCATACTCTTTGACTTCAGCGGTATACCAAAATGTTGATTTTCCTTCAGCAGTTACGGTTGTTTCTTCGACTAATTCGAAAATTCTTGTGTTTTTTTGTGTTGTTGTCATATTATTATTATTTAATTATTATATGCGCTTTGCACATAAAAGTTTCTATTAAAAGTTTCCTGGTGCTACTTGAAAGCACGCTATATCGTTTGATCTCCACATATCGACTACTTGATCTCTATCATCGAATACTGCGACTATTCTATCTTTATCATCTCCTGGAAAGATTGTATCTAACCAATGTTGTTTAAGTTTATCATCTTTCATGTATGCGAAAGGATGTGAAGTAGGCCTCATCTTTAGAACATGGTAATCTACTCCATTTTGTTTTAACCAAAGTTTAGTAGCGTCTTTAGTTGCTTTGCTTCTTCCAGAAAATATTACTATTTTGAATCCAGCTATATGAAGTCTTTTTAATGTTTGAATAACCGGATGGTTTGGTTGATCTAAATCTATATTCTTTGGATCAAAGAATTGTTTGAAATCCATTTTGCCATTAGGTTTAACACATAGTGCTCTACGTTTATCGATGTTTGCTATTGTACCATCGAGATCAAATATGTAAGTATCTTGGTTCATTGTTTTATGCATTTAATGTTGTTTGTATCATATTAATTCTAACTACTGTTTTACCGGTTAGCATCTTTTGAGATTCGGTTAAACCGGCAGGTTTAAGAACTGCTTTAGTACGATTTAGATATTGTACTTCATATTGCTTTCCAGCACACTTTGGATGATTGATATAAACTAGATCTCCAGCTTTAACCAATGATTTGATTATGGAAATTTCTTCTTTCTTACGTTTGTTGTAGATTGCGTTAAGTTCTTGGTTAACTTCTAAGAGTTGATCGGTTGTTAAGTCGTTTAGTGCTTTGATAATGTTTTTTGTTGTCATTGTTATTGTTTTAATTATTAATATAATTAAATATAATACTTTTTTGCGACAAAAAAAAATTTATTGGTACTTATTTTTAAAAAAAGTTTCACTTTTTTACCATTGATGTGTACCTAAACTATCTAAGTATTTTTCATATGAATAATCTCTTAAGAATGTACATTTTTCATAATCTTCTTGTTCAATGAAATACATTAACATTCCTTCTATTGTATGTAAAAATTCGCTCTTTGGCATCTTTATATGTGGATCAAAAGTACAATAATTTTCAGTAATCAATGATTCTCCTAAAAGATCTTCTATTGTTATTTTACCAGACATTAATAAATAACCGTTCATATTAGCATGATACTGAATATCGTCTTGTTCTTTCATATCTTTTATTTCGGATAACATTTTGTGTGTTTTAATTATTTTATATTTATTATATGTAGTTTTATTGATTTTGTTTCTAATTAGATACAACAAAAGGCACTACTTGAAAGTAATGCCTTTTGGTAATTGTTATTCTTTAATGAACTTGAGTGTTCCTTTACGATGATTGTGATCTACATCCAAGATATAATAACCTTTTTTGTATTCTTCAACATTTAATTCTATAACCTTCCATTCTCCAATGAATCCTTTGTTATAGATTTGTTGTCCTCTAGTATTGTAGATGGTCACATGAGTAACGCCTCTCAATGTTTCAGATAAGTATAAAGTTAATACCTCTTCAACAGGATTTGGGTTAATGCTTAACTTTATTGGTTTGTCCCAAAATACTCCGATGATACTGAATTTCTCATTTCTACCATCATAATCTGTTTGCATTAATCTATAGTATGATTGTCCAACATAAGGGTTTTCATCAAATATTTGATAATGCATTTGAACATTGTTGTTGCCATCACCTGGAACTCTAGCAACCTCTTCCCAGTTTTCACAATCTAAACTTCTGTGTACGGTATAATAATCATTGTTAACTTGTGATTCTACTGTCCATATTAGTGAAGCAGATTCTCCAATGATTTCTGCATCCCAATAAGTTAGTACAATTGGTAGTGGACCTCCACCACCTCCGCCTCCAAAGCCACTAAAACTTGTGAATCCAGTTCTTTGGCCAAATCCACTTGCTATAGTTCTGCCTGGTTGGTCTGCATCAGGAATAGTAGTGGTATTTTCAAAAGTACTCCAATCTGCATAACTAGTTGAACTCGATGGTCGTTTAACAACTGTAAATGAATTATCTACTAAACCTATCATATCGAAATATAAGTTAACACCGTAATCTCCACTTAAGAAATTTCCACCCATACTTGGCGTAAGTTCCCATATTGAATTTTCTTGGATATTTATTATTCCTGTACCATCTTGATAAGTATTAAGAAGACTTTCTGAATTATTACCAGTTTCTGTTATTGAAGCTACACTTCCTTGAATGAAATCATCATTTCCTGGTAAGTTCAAGTTATTGTTTAAGAAATCTAATTTGTAATAATTTGAAGTTCCAGAACCTGTTCCAATTGGAAATACATAAGTTCCAGTGTTAGGTACAATATACCTTCTTAGAATTCCACCATATATGAATGATGATGAACTTCCACCTTGAACTGCATTTGCAGCAGTACCTCTAACAACCACCATACTTCCAGCCGCATTTATCTGTCCATCAGTTAGTGTAAGAGTATTTGCAACATCTAAGTTATCATCCAATGTTACTCCATTAGAATTGTTTATTGTTAAATCGTAGAATTGGTTACCATTACTTGTTATTAATGTAGTGGTCGTACCAATGATTGAGACATGTAAATTCGGTTGGTCAAATACACCATTTGATAAATCTATATCACCATCAATAGATATTCCTGTAGATGCCATGTCCATCACTTGAACATTGTCAATACAGAAATCACTATAGTAATTAGAACCTGTGGTTGCACTGAATCTTATTACTAATTGCGTTTCATTTGTATAAGAACTTAAATCAATGAATCCTTGTTGCCATGTTGCCCCTTGGTCTCCTGATAAGTCTGTAGCATTAGGGTCTGGTAAGGTATAGTTTAAATCATTTGACCAATTTTTTCCATTATCACCACTTGCTTGTATTGATAAGGTTCCCATTGTAGAACCATACATACTGTACCAAAAGGTAAATGCTGGATTTGTAAGATTCGTTAAATCATAAGGTGGTGACCATAAAGCAAAGTCACTATTGAAATTTGGCGAACTAGATTCTACATATAAGTAATACCCAGCACTACTTCCATTCTGGTCAGGTTGTCCAGAACTGCTTCCATCACCAGGACCAGTTTGAACTGAACTTGTTCCGTTTTTATCAGCTCTCCAGTCTCCATCATCAGTGGCAATATTTCTAAATCCTTCATTAACAAATACAAATCCTGTCATATTTGCAGTACTACTATGTTGGGACTCATTATCAAAATCTGTTGTGTCTGGAAAGGATGTTACAATTTCTGCACTTTTCACTGCTATTAATTGTGCAGCTGAATTACCATAAGAATTAGATGCATACACAGTAACATTTCCATCTGTTGATGATGTTGTTACTGTTATAGTTTCACTTCCTTGTCCATTATCTATTGACCATCCACTTGGAACTGTCCATGTATAAGATGTTGCATTGGTAACTGGGTCTATTGAATATTTCTGTTCAGCATCTGCATTAGGATATACAAAACCACTTATAGCACCTGGAATACCTGGAGGTGACCCACCAGGAGCCTCGGTTAAGGATATGTTATCAATAAAAATATTATCACCATCATTGTAGTATTGGTCATAATACTTCATGCACCCTTCCCATGCAACTGTAAAATCCGTATTTGCATAGGCTGATAAATCGTATGTAAGTGTTTTGAATCCAGAATAACCACTAGCATTATAGTAAGTATTGCTTAAATCATCTGCAACTGGTGTTCCATCTATCGTTAATCTAAACCAACAATAATTGACATTATAAGAATATGTTTGTTTGATATCAAATGTTAGAGTTAATTGGGTTTCTGTAGAAGCGCAGATTTCTCTGCTTGCAGTTGCTATATGTTGAGGTGAACTACTGAATGCATCAGCTCCGGTAGTATAAGGTGTATACCATAATGAATTAACATTACCTTGTAGATGTAGTCCATAAACACTTGAATTTGCTGACGTTGCATCGATTCCTACTGATGATTGTGTACCACTTGTTCCCGTCATACCAGTAACACCAGTTTCAAAATCTTGAGTATAATCAAGAGTTGCACATAACGGAGGACCACCTCCACCTGCAGTTCCATCAACTACTATATTATCTAATGCTATATCACATTGCCATCCTTGAGGAGTAACAACATAATTTGTCCAACTCAAGGTAACGGATGGATTTCCTGCCCATGCAGATAAATCTACATTTGCATTTTTCCATGCATTTCCATTAGTATTATCATCTCGGAATACATCGTATGTCCATGAAGTACCATCATAAACATCTAATCCTAATGAACCAGGTCCATTGATTGGACTGTTAGATGAATATTTATGATACCAAAAATCTATACTAGCATCAGTAAGTGTACTAAAATCATAAGTACATTGTAACCAAATTTCTCCACCCCAAGTTCCACTTCCGGATGTTTCAGTGAATACATAGTAAAGTCCGGATTGAGCACTTGATGGTCCGGTTCCATTCGATGGTGTTCCATTAGCATCTACACCCCAATTTCCATTATCTCCTTGTACATTTACCCAATCACCCATAGAACCTTCAAAGTCTGATGTGTGTGGAAATGTTGATACTTGAGATTGAACTCCTAACCCAAAGGTTAAAAGTAAACTTAATAAAAATGTTTTAAATATATTA
>Ga0080013_1006586_pt1 | contig 10271 bp, 6 predicted proteins | sample ETNvirenome_6_85_FD_69236 | JGI IMG/M metagenome (GOLD analysis project Ga0080013, IMG submission 69236) | Marine viral communities from the Pacific Ocean - ETNP_6_85 (SPADES assembly) (version 2) | ecosystem: Environmental > Aquatic > Marine > Oceanic | place: Pacific Ocean | collected 2013-06-19
AGAACGCACCAGTGTTGGTTGTTAGTGGAACGTCCACTTATTGTCCTTCAGGAAGTTTTGATGTCTCAGGTTCAACTAGGTTTGGAAACTTAAGCACCGACAATCATATCTTTACCGGAAGCGTTATCATCACCGGATCATCCGCCTTCTCTGGATCTGTGGACGTGCTGGGGCCACTAGATGTATCAGGTTCAACTAGGCTTGGAAACTTAAGCAGCGATACTCACGTCCTTACCGGAAGCGTTATCATTAACAATCACGAGTTTAAAGTTCTTAATGCGAGTTCTACCGAGGAAGTATTTTCAGTCACAGGATCTACCGTAAGTGCGGGAGAAGATTCTCCCAATCTGGGGGCAACCTTGAATGTCGGCAACAACAATACCATCGCAGGAGATGCTACTCTTCAGTGGTCATTAGGTGGCACTCAAAAAATGATAATGGGCATCGATAATAGCAATGCCGATGCATTTACTTTTTGTGCCGGCACATCAACATCTGCTCTTAGCACTGCCAGCCATGTGTATACAATTAGTGCGAACGGAATTTTTAAGTTTGGACCAAATGGGAAGTTAACTTTGGGTGAGGCGAAAACTTCTGATGATGCCACTAGTATCGATGCTCGCTATGATAATTTTATAGTCGTTGGTTTCGGCCGCGCACCCATAACTGGATATACTATCACCGAGATCCATCATGTTGTGGAAGGACAACTAGTGGTCTGCCAGCACGATACGGCAAACAGCACTGGGTATACTATTACTTTTCAAGATGGAACTAATATGTTTTTGGCTGGTGGTGCTGATTTTGTTTCCACTCCTGGAGATAGTATTACTTTTATCTGTTCCAAAAATGCGCTTGGATCTCTTAAGTTGTATGAAACTGCAAGGACGGTATTATAAAATGAGCGGACCTGCACCAACCAGAGAATCTTTCAGAAGTCAACCCGTGAACTTGGAGATGGTTGAGGGGAACGAGCATTTGGGAAAGTGCTTAGTCATCTATGCCCACTGTATTGGTGGATCAATCCATCAAGGTATTTTAATGAGAGAAGATGAAAAAGAAGGGATTCAACAAGAGATAGTAGATCTGTGTGAGCGCTACCAACCCACTCGTGTTCTAGAAGTAGGTTTCGGTATGGGGTTTACAGCGACTCAATTTCAAGAGTGCGGTATCGAAAAACATGTTATTGTAGAGGCACATCCTCAGATGGCTGACGATGCTAGAAGGTGGAGAGAAAATTATCCCGCCAAAGACATCGAGATTGTAGAAGAATTCTTTCAAGATTATATATATAATGAAAAGGACTATGATTTTATTTATGACGATAGATTTGAAATGATCGACAAAGGCAGGGAATATAGAGAGCATTTACGAACCCAAGGATTTATGTTCCGGAAGAATACAAATGCCTTTCCATGCTGGAAAGTTATAGTAGATAGAGGTAAGAAGTAATAAACTTAGAGTTTAGCCTTTTTAATAACTATTTACTGGGAGACAGATCTTTGTATATAAGGAGACGTATATGTCATCGAATACTATGTTAAAACAAGCAATCATCGACGCAAACGCTTTGCGAGAAGTCGCACTGAAGAATGCTGAAGCAATTGTGGTGGAGAAATATTCCAACCAGATTAAAGAAGCAGTTGATACCATGCTCGAACAAGAAGAGGAAGAGATGGGTGCCGAAGAGGAAATGGGCGCGCCCATGGACGCAGGCGCCGGCAAAGCTCTTCCTTCGTCTCGTGTTGGGTCAACAGAAGCAGAACCAGGATCGGAGTTGGGCGACCAAACGAGTTTGGCAGCGGTAGACGGCGAAAGGTTGTGCCCGTGTCCCGAAGATGGGGCCACTGTTGAAATTGATTTTGCTGGACTTCAAGATATGATGAAGCAATTGGATGTAGAAGATGCCGAAGGTGGACCTCCTCCCATGGGAGATGACGAACTCATGCCCGGCCCTGGACCAGAAGCAGTAGAAGGTGAGGAAGAGGAAGACGAGGAACTTATGCTAGAAATAGATGATTTGCTGGGAGAAAACTTTTTCAGTGATGCAGTTCCGGAAGAGAATGCAGAAGCGGGCGAAGAAGCAGCGGAAAGACGATTGCCGCCACTTGAGGAAGATGAAGATGCCGATTTCGGCGACTCTGGTGGAGAGGAACCAAGCGAGATCGTGGAGGCAAACTACCGCGTTGCGCTCCCGGCATCTGGAGAAAAAGCCACGCATTTGGTCGACCGCGCTGTGGATGTCCTCGAAGACGCCATTGATGGATTCACTGAAGAGAGTGACGTACAGGAAGTTTATAAAGCACTTCTCCCATTGCGAGGCGTCTACATAAATGGTCCCGATGGAACCCCCATCGCCGCTTTTGGGCCAGGCATAGGCACTGTAATAGGTGAAATAGAATCCCGGTTTAACGAATCTTTTTGGCCTCTAATAGAGGATCAATTCGGCGATTTGCCAAGCGGCCGCAATCTCTTTGATGCCATGAAAAAACTCGCACAGGCTGGCAAAATGAAGTTTGCAGAGTCTCTACAAAAGAAAAACAAGAAGGTATTGAGAGAAAATACCAAACTTACAAAAACGAATTCAAAAATGCTTAAAGAGAATAAGCAACTTTTAAAAGAGCAAAACCAACTCTTAAAGCAAAACAAAGAGATGAAGAATCTCTTGAAAAAACTTTCTGGCAAATTGGAAGAAGTTAATCTTTCTAATGCCAAACTAATTTATACGAATCAGGTTCTTAATGGTGCCTCCTTGAATGAGCGACAAAAACAACGTATTGTCGAGTCTATTAATAGTGCCGATTCAGTCGAAGCAGCGAGGTCTATCTTTGAGACACTTCAAAGCGCAGTGGGTTCATCTCTTCAGTCGAAGGATAAATCACAATCACTGAGCGAAGCAATCGTCAGAGGTAATGCTACAACGCTGAGACAAAAGCAAAAACAAACAAGGCAAGATCCTCATATTGAACGTATGAAGAAACTTGCTGGCATTTAATTCATTTAAGGAGGAAAACAAAATGTCTATTTTAGAAAAATTGACTGAGGGTATCGTTAGTCGAGATCTCAGTCGTGAGAACCATGCTCTTCTCGACAAGTGGGAAAAGACTGGTCTTTTGGAAGGATTGGAGGACGGCAACAAGCGTAATGCTATGGCAGTTCTTCTTGAAAACCAAGCAAAAGAGCTTCTTCGAGAAGCATCAACGATGGCAGGAGCCACTGGCGGAAACGTCGAAGGTTTTGCTGCCGTAGCGTTTCCAATTGTTCGGCGTGTATTCGCTGGACTGATTGCCAATGACCTAGTGTCGGTCCAACCGATGAGTTTGCCCAGCGGACTTATCTTCTTCCTGGACTTCACTTTTGGCATGACCGATGGAACGACTTCGCGATTGGGTGAAAACCTCAACGATTCACTTTACGGTGGTGGGGTGGTTGCATCTCAACTCACTGGTGGTGTGTCATTGACAGGCGATGAGGTGTCTAAATCGTTCTACAACTTGAACAATGGTTATGCGTCTCCAACAGGATCCGCAACATCTATTGATCTTACTAGTCTAGTATCGGGTACCGCCGGTGATCAAGGGGTTATTGATGGTCTTATCAACTATGATCCGGATATCGCTTCTGGGTCCTCGGTGTGGGTTGGAACAGTCTCTCTTGCCGATTTAACTCAGTTGAATCGAGAAGATTTGATTACTATCACACTTGCTGCGGGAAGCATGAATGAGGGTCGCCAAGCGCGTCGCTTGACCGTGTTAAGTGGCACTACTGATACCGACGCATTGATTGTTATCGCTGCTAGTGGCAGTGAAAGCACGAACCTAGTAAGTCCGGGTGGAACTGCTACGACGAGTGCAACCGGATCTAGCGCTAACTTTTCCTATGTAGAAACTGATAACTTCCGCACTGGCGGAGCGATTGGATCTATTGAGGGTGTTGATCGATGGGGATTGGAGAATAATCCAAACATTCCTGAAATCGACATCAAGGTCGACAGTGTTGCTGTGACGGCAAACACCAAGAAACTGAAAGCAAAATGGACCCCTGAATTGGGACAAGATTTGAACGCTTATCACAATCTCGACGCTGAAGTCGAATTGACAAGCATTCTGTCTGAACAAATTGCTCTCGAAATTGACCAAGAAATCTTGGAAGATTTGGTGAAAGGTGCAAAAGCCGGTCAGTATTACTGGAGTCGTCGTCCTGGTCGATTCTTGATTCGTGACACTGGTGCTGCTATCAGTTCCAGTCCTAACGAGTCATTGCTCGGTGGCGACTTTACTGGTAACGTGTCAGAGTGGTATGAGACTCTGCTCGAAACCATTAATGACGTGTCTGCTCAGATTCATCGTAAGACACTTCGAGGTGGCGCAAACTTCTTGGTTTGTGGTCCTGAAGTATCTAACATTCTTGAGTTCACCACGGGATTTAAAGCCCGAGTGACTCATGATGATGAGAAGGGAACTGCCGGTGCAGTTAATGTTGGTAATATTTCTAAGAAATGGGATGTCTATGTAGACCCTTATTTCCCACGAAATGTTATTTTGGTTGGACGTAAAGGATCTTCTTTCTTAGAAAGCGGATATGTTTACGCTCCCTATGTACCACTGCAAACGACCCCCACAATCTTCGGCATCGAAGACTTCGTGCCCCGCAAGGGCGTGATGACGCGATATGCCAAGAAAATGGTGCGTCCCGACATGTACGGATTGGTTATCGTTGAAGACTTGCTAGGTTAAACCTTCGAGTACAATACTTAACTAAAAGAAAAGAGTCTTCATATTGTATATGGAGGCTCTTTCTTTTTTTGAAAAACTAATTACTTTGTGCACCATATAGTGCGGAGGAAATAATGTGGCAGTTCCTGTTTTATCGCCGAGTTCAAATTCTAGTTTAGTTGTTTTGCCTGCAACCGGGTCAAAATCTCTAGTGACAGGGTCGCTTCCTTTCGCTGTTTATACTGGCGCCGACTTCATTTCTGGCGCCGTTGATCAGGTAGCATATGTTTACCGCAAACTTGGTGGTGAAATATTAGATATTGAATTGACCGCAAATCAGGTTTATGCTGCCTACGAAGAATCGGTTCTTGAATATTCTTATATTGTAAATGTACATCAGACAAAGAATTCTTTGTCTGATCTTCTAGGAAACCCCACCGGCACCTTCGATAGCGTTGGGGAGATGCAAGCGGGTACTCTAAAGACTGATTTGGGAGACACGGGCGCGGAGTTGCGCTACCCCAAGTTTAATTTTTCTTATGGCAAGCGCGTGGCAATGGGCATCTCCGAGAAAGCAGGTGTCGGAGGCGATAATAGATTTTATACTGCCTCGTTCGATGTTACTGCGAATGTTCAGCATTATGATTTGCAATCCATCGTATCCGCAAGCACCGATAGCGCCTTTACTTTCGATAAAGATAGAAGAGTTCAAATCACCAAGGTGTGGTATAAATCTCCTCGCGTCATGTGGCGCTTTTATGGGTACTACGGAGGAATAAATGCAGTTGGCAACATGTCAACTTACGGACAATATGCAGACGACAGTACATGGCAGATTGTTCCTGTGTGGCAGAACAAGCTTCAAGCAATGGCGTACGAGGACGCCATGTATACGAGGATATCCCACTATTCATTTGATATACGAGATAATCGCTTAAGACTGTTTCCTACTCCTTCGGGCGTGGATTTTACTAAATTGTGGTTTGAATTTACGGTCGACGAAGATCCTCTTATTGACAAACCGGGGATGGATACGGGCGCCACGGGCATCAATAACATGAGCACGGCCCCTTTTGCTAATATTCCCTACAATAACATTAATTCTATTGGAAAGCAATGGATCCGCCGCTTTGCCTTGTCAGTATGTAAGGAGATGCTGGGAATCGTACGAAGCAAGTTCACTACGATTCCGATCCCTGGCGCCGAAACCACGTTGGACGGGCCCGCCTTGATTACCGCAGCGAAGGAAGAGCAGACCGCTCTGAGGGATGAACTCAAGACAGTTTTGGATGAGTTAACTTACGCCAAACTTGCCGAAAAGGATTCAGTCATTGCAACCAATACTGAAACTTTGTTATCTAAAATACCTCTTGCCATATACCCAGGATAAGGAGGATAGATAGGTGGCTGCTAAAAACATAACTTGGACTCAACCTACAAATCCTCCTCCTCCCTTATTTTTGGGAGGGAAAGAAAGAGACTTTGTAAAGCAGGTCAATGATGAACTGATTGAGCGCGTCATAGGGCAGACTATTCTGTACTATCCGGTCAGTTTAAAGCATACCAACTATCATCCTCTTTACGGAGAAGCAATTCATAAGAGTTTCCTGTCTCCGGTGAAGGTAAACGCTCTTATTAACTGGGAAGGTCAAGAGACGACAACCAATAACTATGGAATTGATCGTCGTTCCAAACTAACTATTCATTTCCATCGACGGCGCCTAACCGAGGATCAAGACTTGCAGGTTCAAGAAGGAGATTTCATTCTTTATGGAAGACTTTTCTATGAGATTGTGGCACTCAATGAACCGCAGCCGTTGTTTGGGCAAATTAATCATCAAATGGAGATCGCCGCTACCTGTATTAGAGCGCGTGATGGAGTATTTGAAGAGGCAGCACTTCCCGAAGTGTCTATAACCAAGTATCAATTAGCACAGGATCGTGTAGAAAATGTGTGTGTTCTCACTATCCCCGATGATTGTAAGATATGTGTTCCCAAACTTTCGGGCGCTGATGTTCTCTCTTTAGATTATAGGACTCTCGAAGAGTTTGTGGCAGAACCAAGTAAATATAATGGATATCAGTTCTACTTAACTGAGGCGGGACCATCACCAGTTGGTCCATTTACCATTTCTAATAAGTGGTATTTTAATGAAAACGCGGTCTGGTATGTGAGTCCGTTTTATAATACGGCGTAGGGGGGAGAAGGCATGGCGGATAAAGAAACTATTATTAATTTACAACCATCTAACTTGGAGAATATTGACTTAGCAATTTTCAATTGGGTAGATGAAAAACTCAATATCTTTTCTACCTCCAATAGAGGATGGGAAAAGGTACCTGTTATTTGGACGGCAGCCGAACGTGCTTACCAGGCTAAGCGTAGCAAGGACTTACGCGATAAAGAAGGCGCCCTCATCCTTCCTCTTATAACCGTAGAAAGAACTTCTATCGAAAAAGACTTAACCTTTAAGGGGTCACTTCAATCTAACATTTTTCCTCGTAATGATTATAGAGGAGGATCGGTTAATTTAGATCGTGTCATTAATCAGGTTAAAACAAAGAACTTTCAAGATGCCGATGCTAAAAGAGATTATGGGCAGATAAATTTTAAAGTGGCGAAGAAAAACGATAAGATAGTATATACTTATCGTTCTATTCCCATGCCAGTCTATGTAACGGTTATGTATAAAATTATGTTAAGGGCAGAATATCAGCAGCAGATAAATGAATTGTCGCAACCTTTCATGGTGGCAACAGGGGGAATCAACGCCTTTATAATGAGGGAGAGGGGTCATCGTTACGAGGGTTTCATGCAGACTTCCTATAATCAGGAGAACAGCGTAGGAGAGATGGCCGACAAAGAGCGCATGTATCAGACTGCCATTGAGATTAAAGTTTTAGGGTATCTTATAGGAGGAGCCGACAATCAAAAGACCCCACAGATTGTAGAAAGGGAAAATGCTGTAAAAATAAAACTTCCCCGTGAGCGTGTTATTTTGGGGGAGACGCCTCCTTGGAAGGATGGTAAGTATATTACCTTGTAAATTTCTCTAGAGAATAAAACAGCATTTGCTACTTTTTAAAACTATTTACAAGAAGGAAAAACCAAGTTTCGGATTAGGATTTTAATAAGGAGAGCACCGTATTATGTCAGTTAATAAATTTAAGTTTGTATCCCCGGGAGTATTTGTCTCGGAGATAGACAATTCGCAATTACCTGCACTCCCTAGAGGGGTAGGACCAGTAGTAATCGGGAGGTCACTGAAAGGACCTTCAATGCGCCCTGTTCAAGTAGATTCTTTTTCGGAATTTGTGGAGACTTTCGGCGACCCCATTTATGGTGGTGGTGATAGTGATGTGTGGAGAGCCGGTCCTAATGTATCCGCTCCCTCTTATGCCACTTATGCTGCGCAGGCTTACCTGCGTAATGAAAGTCCTCTTGTATTTGTGAGATTGGCGGGCATTCAAAGTTCGGATGCCAGCAGTAAGGGTGGCATGGCAGGATGGGAAGTTTCTAGTTTTCTGGGAACAGCAGAACCCATGACGAGTACCGCCCGAGACGGCGGCGCCTTCGGGTTGTTTATAGGACATAGCGGGACAGTTGCTAATCCTTCCTTCACCGGAAGTCTTGCAGCAATCTTCTATGCTCGAACTGGATCTGTTTGTCTGAGCGGGTCGTTGCTTGATGGAACCAAACCCACAGATGGTGGAACATGTGGACTCTTTAAATCCACCACTCCAAATGAATTTACTGCCCTGATCAAGGATCAAGATGGCAGCGTACTGGAAAAGGTGGTTTTTAACTTTACCGAGAATAGCAAACTTTTTATTAGAAATGTCTTTAACACTAACCCTGCATTGATAAATAATGATCCTAACGTAAATGCCGATGGAACAGCAAAAACTTATTTTCTAGGAGAATCTTTTGAGCGAAGTGTTAGCGATTTGGGTGGTAATCCTCTCAGTGCGAGTTTAGGGATCCTGCTTGGACTCCAATCAGGTAGCGTCGGCGATGAAGTGGATCAGCACATACAACACACTCAACTCGAAGACTCGGAAACCGGATGGTTCTTTTCTCAAGATTTGGGCGACGCTGCTTCTTACGATGCTTTGAATATGCAAAAACTTTTTAGATTCAAGGGAATCGGGGGAGGCGAATGGCAACAAAATAATTTGAAGATTTCTATTACAAACCTTACGCCCTCTAGTAACGAGAATAACCCTTATGGATACTTTACTGTAATAATTCGTCACATGGATGACAGTGATAATAACCCCAAACCTGTAGAAATGTTTAGTGATGTGGATTTGAATCCTAATTCTCCTAATTTTATCTCACGCAGAATTGGTGATAGTTTTACCGAGTGGGACGATGGCGACAAGAGATATGTGGCTTATGGGGATTTTGTAAATCAATCTCGATACGTACGAGTAGAATTAGATGCTCAAGTTCGAGACGCTACGACTGATGCTAAGTTTTTGCCGTTTGGTGTATATGGTCCCACACGATGGAAGGGGTTTAGTGTTATCAGCGGTGGTGCCGGCCCTGCGGAGTTTGGCGACTATGCAAGCGCTGATGCTGGTGTTGCATATGTGATAGGAAATGACGAGGTACCTGATAGTTTGGCAACTGCTGGTGTTTTTATGGATTGCGGAGACGTGGATCTTGTGAGCGCCTCATTCCAGTTTCCGATGGTGCCGATACGTACTCTGAGTAACCAAGGGGTTCTCACCAATCAAAAAAATGCCTACTTCGGTGCTACTGCTAATATGGCAAGTAGCAATCGCGTGGACGCTAGTGTGAAGGACATGCTACGACGTAAACCAAACGGTACAGGAATTTTTACGACTATTCCTGACTCTCTGGAATATGACTGGTTGTTCTCTTTGGATGATTTAACAACTGGATCCGCTACTAGCGGCGCCACTGTGGAATGGCTTTCTGGATCGCGGTCAAACGGAACATCTATCACTGCAACTGGATCAAACACGTATGTGGACATACTAACAGAAGGATTCGATAGTTTTACCACTCTTCTGAGTGAAGGGTTCGAGGGTATTAATATTCTTGAAAACGAACCTTTCCGAAATACTGTAATGGTAGGTGGCGATGCACTTTCTAGTTATGAATATGCAACCATAGATCGTGCAATCGATACCGTCGCAGATGCCGACGTGGTAGAATGCAATATGATGAGTATTCCGGGACTGACTAACGCAAATCTTACGAGTAAGTTGTTAGATGTGTGTGACGCACGTGCGGATGCTCTAGCAGTCATTGATCTTGCGGGAGGATATATACCACCCGGCGAAGAGGCGGATTTATCACCCACGGAACGACTGGGATCGGTTCTCCAAACTATCAATGGACTTAATAACAGAAGCATTAATAATAGTTATGGATGCGCCTACTATCCATGGGTTCAAGTTACTGATACTGTAACGACAGGGGGATCTTTGTGGGTACCTCCGAGTGTTGTGGTCTTGGGAACCTTGGCAAGTAGTCAAGCATCAAGTGAATTGTGGTTCGCGCCTGCTGGGTTTACCAGAGGC
>Ga0080013_1006587_pt1 | contig 10268 bp, 12 predicted proteins | sample ETNvirenome_6_85_FD_69236 | JGI IMG/M metagenome (GOLD analysis project Ga0080013, IMG submission 69236) | Marine viral communities from the Pacific Ocean - ETNP_6_85 (SPADES assembly) (version 2) | ecosystem: Environmental > Aquatic > Marine > Oceanic | place: Pacific Ocean | collected 2013-06-19
TGCAACCATTGTTTATATGGGAGAGGAAGTGAGGGTCGCAGCCGGACTTGCCGAGATACATAAACGGGCGAAAAGAAGTTAAGAACACTATTTATTCATAGTCCTTTGGAGGGTCTCACCTGTGAAAATCAACAAACGTATTATATCCGAGGCTGTGCGCCGAGTACGCCAAGTGATCAGAGAACAAGAAGAAACACCGGCTGAAGCAGGAGCAGAAGGAGCAGCCCAAGCTGATGCTCAAGCAGCCGAACAGGGACAACAAGACCAGCAAGGAAAAGCGATTCCATGGAACCTTAACATTGCTCAAGCCCCAGCCAACCTTGGAGATATGCTTTTCTCCGGACAAGATGGACCTCATGTTCAAATGTTTATGGACTTTTATCAAGCCGGTGCCCAAGAAGCCCAAAAGGAAGGAAAAGGTTTTGACCCCCTTCAGTTTGTAAAAGGCAAAGGACTTACGGCGGAACCCAGAGGAGAAATGGGCGATCCCAGTAGAGCCGAATTTGCAAAACAGTTGGCCCAACTATCTGCTAAACAATTTGGTGACGCTGCAACCCTCCAAAAGAGAGTGAAGGCAGTTGGCGACGCTCTCCCTCAGACCGGGATGAAGAAGTCCCAGATGCCCGCTCTTAAAAATGATGACGCTGCGACAGTAGCCGATTATCTTGATGATAGTGATAATACAGCCATTGAGCTTACTCCTAAATATACAGTCAAAGGTAAAGAATTCGCCTCATGGGAAGAGCTTAAAGCTGCTCTGGGCGGAGACGAAGGAGTGAAGGCCGCTGCTAATCGCAAAGACGAAGCCATACTTCGCCGTTGGATGCAGGTAGCAAATCTAAACGAAGCCAATCCTGCCATGTATCCCAAGCCAGACGAACTCAAGAAAGATACAAAATTAGCCAAAGCATACTTGTCAGCCGGAAGCGCCCCCGTGGACGGCAAGAAGGGTGATGACAAGGCAGCCGTAGAGCCTGATGGCACCGCTGCGGTAAGCGACCTGAAACCAACCCAGAAAAATATTCAAGTGGCAAAGTCTTTAATGTTTGCTCTTAGTGGCGGCGTTCCAAAGTTTGGCGGCTATGTTTTTGGAGACACAGACGGAAAATATAAAATTCTTGATGGACACCACAGGTGGTCAGGAACTTATATTGCTAATCCAAATACAACAATGACAAACGTCCGCAAAATGACACCCCCCAAGGGTATGGATGGTGATGACTTCTTGAAAGCTGTCACTGCGCTGGGTAATGCCATCGGGAATCCGCAGAAAGCTGACTAATACTTCTTGGGTGGACTATTTATAGTCACAAAGGAGGTGTCATGGCAATGCACGAAAAACTAGACAAATGGCTCGGTAAATGGGCATCACGAAAACTAATAGTATGGGGAACTTCCACCGCTTTCTTGGCGGCTGGATCAGTCACAAGTAGTGACTGGGTTGCTATCTCACTAGCCTATATAGGATTAACGGGTGCGGCTGATATCGCAGCAACATGGAAACATGGAAGATGAAACTATTATGGTACAAGTTGAAATCAGGTTGGTGGAAGCTTGTACTGGGGTTTGTTGTTGTGGCAAGCCTTTTGATTTACTTTTACCGGCTGCTTAGGCCCACGGAAGATAAATTAAAATATTTGGAAGCCATAAAGACAGAAGCCACCGCAGCCTTAAAGGAAAACGAATTGCGTGGTAGATTAGAAAAGGATAAGATCGGCGCAATCAAGAGCGTCTTCGAAGGTCGGCTGAAAGACACTAAAAAAATAGCCGACAGGGAAGAGCGATTGAGAGCCCTGATCCGACTTCACGAGGAATTAGACATCTAAGGAGATAACAAAATGGTAGACATTCCTACACTGGACATTGAGGATTACGATCCCGACTTAAACGAAGAGCAAGAGACACTAGAAGATAAGTCTGGCGGCGCTCTGACATACGCCATTGTGGGCGCTGGCCAAGGCGGCGGCCGCATGGCAAAAGCCTTTTATGACATGGGTTACACAAAGACCGTCGCAGTTAATACTGCTCGCTCAGACCTTAACGGATTAGACATTCCAGAAGAGCAAAAATTTCTTGTGGATGAGCACGGCGAACAGGGTGCCGGCAAAGACCAGGCCAAAGCCCAAGCCGCTATCGAGCGCAAAGAGCAGGAAGTGTTCAATAAGTTCCGGGAAATTTTTGGAACTAACGTTGATCGGATTCTGATTTGCCTGGGCGTATCTGGCGGCTCTGGCGGCGGAACAGTAAACACTCTTATCAAAGTAGCTAAGAAGTACTTTACTTATATTGGGGTTGAAGATGTGGACCAACGTGTTGGTGTCGTTGCATCATTGCCCACGGCTGGTGAATCAGCTTCTCCAACAGTCGCTAAGAACGCTCATGCTCGCATGACACAGCTTTGCGGGCTCGCAGAAAAAGGAAAAATTGCTCCCCTCATCATGGTGGACAACGAGAAGATTAAGAAGCTTTATCCAAAACTAACAGTGAAGAAGTTCTGGACAACTATCAACAATACTGTGGCTGGCTTGTTTCATGTATTTAATGTCCTTGCGAATAAAGATTCAGAGTATACGACCTTTGATGCAACCGACTATGACAGTATAATGCGGCAGCCAGGGTGCATGATCATGGGCGTAACCAGTGTCAAGAACCTTGAGAACGAAACGGCTGTCTCAAGTGCTCTTAAAAAGAATCTAGAGAAAACACTTCTTGCCGAAGGTTTTGACTTGACAAGTGCTACAGGCGCTGCCTGCATCGTTGTTGGTAGCGAAGAGATTTTTGAAGAGACTGCTGGTTTGATGGACAATATTGAGTTTGGTTTTGATACTTTGGCAGCTTTGACTGGTGGTGCTATGGTTCATCGTGGGATCTACGAGGACGCAAATAAGGACAAACTTGTCACTTACACCTTGGTGAGTGGACTTAAGCGTCCATCTAAACGTATCGAGGGACTGAAAAAGTTTTTAAAATAGAATGAAGAAAGTAGTCTCCCTTATTTTGCTCTTTTCAGTGACAGCCGCTGCGGCTGAGGTTACAAAGTTCGAACCTCGTCCAGCGGTTGTTGAGCAAGACGGCGGCACCTACGTTGGAATTCTGTTGAGCGAAGAGGACTTTCGCAAAATACTGGAAAAGAAAATTGACACCAACGCCAAACTCTCAGAATGTTCTGTGGACCAACAGGTTTGCACTCGGATGCAAGTGGCGTATATTGGTTCCATCACAAAGCTAGAAGAACAACTGAAGAAAAACAACTCATGGTTCGACAGAAATCGGGGAACCCTCGGACTTCTCTCGGGATTAATAGTGGGAGTCGGCGTCTCTATTGGTATCGTTAAGGCGGTATATCCGCAGTGAAAAGTAACCACGATCCGAATTATCTTGCATCTCTGGAGAAAGCCATTGCCGATAAATACGGAAAAAACACAGTTCAAGACTTTCGATCCGGCTGGGACGAAGACAAGGAAAAAGAGTACTTGCAGCAAATAAAACGTACCACGACCGGCAAAAAAAAGAAAAAGAAAAATAACCGGATTTCTAGAACGTGCCCTATTTGTAAAACATATTCGTTTTCTGCAAGAGATGACCTATATATGAATAGGTTTCAATGTTGTCGTGCTTGTCATGTAAAATATATGCCTAATGCATTTTATGAACAAAGGTGGTTAGATGGGTGGAGACCCGACAACCCGCTCACGGAAGATTGACCTTAAAGAGGAGAAAATATAGATGGCTACCGTTCTTGAAATAATCAAAGGCTTAAACCAGGCCGCCGCCAATGGATATGATTCATACGATCCCGATGTCGAAATCGGACTAAAGCGTGAGGAGGGTCACCCTATCCTTGATAGCCGGGTAATAGACGGCTTTAGAGTCAGGTTCGCCGCTAATAAGATGATGGTAACTTATCAGAGCGAAATGCGCCTAGAGGAGTTGCACCCTCGTAATCGGTTTGAAAATGAGATTAACCAGAAATTCGCCGACATTCTTCGATTTTTAAAGAAAGAATATAAAAAGATTACCAAAGAGAGTGTTTCATTAAAGCAAGAAGGCGAACCTGACATTTTAGTTCAGACCACCTCACGGGTCCACAGTTGGGTACAAGCCACCCAGCAGTATGATATAGGCGGACTCGAAGAGACCGTCTCACTGCGCAAAATTTCCGATAGATCCATTGATAAGAGTTTTGAAAAGCAATTCCAAGACTTCTTAGAACTAGCCACGGACAAAAAGCCCTCCAACGACAAAGCATCAAAGAACCCTGATACTCCGGAGGCTTGATGCCCGCTTCGAAGAAAGAAATGATGTCCACAATCGTGCGTTGTGGCAAAGACCCAGTTTTTTTCTGTAACAACTACGCTCAGATTTCTCACCCCATGAGGGGCTTGATACCATTTGAGATGTATCGTTTTCAAGAGGAAACCCTTAACGACTTTAAGGACAAAAGGTTCAGCGTCATCCTGAAGGCACGCCAGTTAGGAATTTCTACCACTGTAGCAGCCTATGTGTGCTGGATGATGTTGTTCCATCGGGATAAGAATGTTTTAGTCGTGGCGACCAAGCTTCAAACGGCTACTAATTTAGTTAAGAAGATTAAAGCCATTCATCGTCATTTACCAGATTGGCTCAAGATAGCTGATATTAAAATTGACAACCGCACCTCGTTTGAGCTAACTAATGGCTCCCAAGTGAAAGCCTCATCGACTTCGGGCGACGCTGGTCGCTCGGAAGCTTTATCTTTGTTAGTGGTAGATGAGGCTGCATTTGTAGAGGGCATGGAAGAATTGTGGGCAGGGCTTTACCCCACCTTGTCTACGGGTGGCCGCTGCATCGCTCTATCCACCCCCAATGGGGTGGGCAACTGGTTTCACAAAACCTATACCGAAGCAGAAGAGTCCAAAAATGACTTTTATACTATCAAGCTGCCCTGGCACGTCCACCCAGAGAGAGATCAAAAGTGGTTTGAAAAAGAGACTCGAAACATGTCTCGACGAGAGATTGCACAAGAGCTGGAATGTAATTTCAACGCCTCCGGGGAAACCGTTATCCACGGTGATGAACTCAAATCAATCTTAGAACTCTCCTCAGACCCAAAACATCGTGCCGGGTTTGACCGCAATTACTGGATATGGGAGGAGCCGATCCCGCAGAGGGAATATTTATTAGTAGCCGATGTGGCAAGAGGTGACGGGTCCGACTTTAGCGTCGTCCACGTTTTCGACATACAGGAAATGCGGCAGGTGGCCGAATATCAGGGAAAAATCACCCCAGACATGTTCGCCCCCTTGTTAGCTTCTATCGGCTCCGAATATAATTCGGGATTGTTGGTCATAGAAAACAACTCGCTAGGGATTGGGGTCTTATCTCGATTACAAGAACTGGAGTACCCAAACCTTTATTATAGCGTAAAATCTACTCACGAATATGTTGACGAGTTGACCGCCCAAGCTATCGGAGGGGTACCTGGATTTACTATGTCTATGAAGACAAGACCTTTAGTAATAGCAAAATTTGAAGAATTCGTTAGAAATAAACTAATTACTATTAATTCAATGAGGTTGGCCAACGAGATCAAAACGTTTGTGTGGCACAATGGACGACCTCAGGCGATGCGCAGCTATAATGACGATCTAGTCATCGCAGCTAGTATTGCTTGTTGGGTTAGGGATACGGCTTTAACAGTTAACAAAAAAGAGGTAGAATATAAAAAGGCAATGTTGGCAGGAATATCGTCAAGTAAAACAGTACTTGATACTAAAATTGAGGGACAGGTTGGGTATAAGCGCAGCCCTAAATCTTTCACTGGGACTGACGGCAAGTTGCACGATTTGACTTGGATCACTAAGGGATAAGAAATGGCAGAAAATAACTCAAATAATAACAATCCACGAAATAATGATTCGCCGTTGTTCCGTCGCCTCACTCGTCTCTTTAGTGGACCCATTGTTAGTTATGATAATCCCTCTGTAATCCGGGGCACCCGCCGGGATGTAACTAAGTACACCTTTACAAGCAACACCGGCAAAGAGTTCAAGAAAAAGGAATATTATAATCCGTTCGGCGACTTGAGCAACAAGGTGCTCTATCAGCGCAACAAACAGGTGCGGTATACTGATTTTGATCAAATGGAATATATGCCTGAGATAGCTTCGGCTTTGGACATCTATGCGGATGAAATAACAACTTCAACTATTTTCAATCCCATGGTTGAGATAGATTGCCATAATAGAGAGATAAAAGAAATAGTCCAGGCATTCTTGTACAGCGTTTTGAACGTAGAAGCCAATCTCTTTGGGTGGTCTCGAAGCATGTGCAAATATGGGGATTATTATCTTTATCTTGACATTGACGAGAAGCTTGGAATTACCAACGTTATTCCCTTGCCTGTACGAGATGTGGAGCGCATTGAGGGAACCGACCCCACTAATCCCAATTATATCCAGTATTTCTGGCAGGGAGCCGACGGTAACGAAGGCGTTACTTTTGAAAATTGGCAAATCTCCCACTTCCGCCTTCTTGGGAATGATAAGTATGTCCCCTACGGCACCTCTGTCTTAGAGCCCGCCCGCCGCATTTGGCGACAATTAGTTCTCCTGGAAGACGCCATGATGGCATATCGGGTCGTCAGATCGCCGGAGAGAAGGGTCTTTTATATTGATGTGGGGAACATCCCTGCCGAAGATGTTGAGCAATACATGGAACAAGTAAAAACCCAGATGAAAAGGAACCAAATAGTTGATCAGGAAACCGGCCGGGTGGACTTGCGCTATAACGCCATGAGTGTGGATGAAGACTACTACATTCCCGTCCGGGGATCCACAAACAATACCCGTATTGACACCCTCGCCGGAGGTCAGTTTACGGGGGATATCGATGATGTTAATTATTTGAGAGACAAGTTATTTTCAGCCCTCAAAGTGCCCAAAGCTTACCTGGCTCAAGCTGATGCCATCGAAGACAAGACCACCTTAGCCCAAAAGGATATACGTTTTGCCCGTACTATTCAACGTAACCAGCGAGTCATAATAGCCGAGCTAGAGAAGATGTGTATTATACATTTGTTTACCTTGGGATATCGGCAAAACGATCTGCTCTCATTTAAACTAGCTTTAAATAATCCCTCAAAAATTGCAGAACTTCAGGAATTGGAACACCTGCGAACCAAATTCGAGATCGCAGCCGCTGCCACTCAAGGATATTTTTCCAAACACTGGGTGTATCAAAATGTCTTTAAACTTTCCGCAGAAGAGATTGAAAGAGTGCAGATTGAACAATTCGGAGATGCCAAGTTGTCCGCCGAGTTGGAAACTGCGGGCACAGCCGAAGCTGCTCCCGACGCTGCGGGTGCAGCGCCTACTGATGATTTCACGGCAGACACTGCTGTCACTGACGCCACCCCCGAGGAGGCTCCAGCCGAAGAAGAAGGGACTCTTTTAGCCGAGCCCGAGCCCGCCCAAAGAGACGATTACACCCCAGTAAGTAACAAAAGGTGGAAATCCGGCGCTCGCAAGCGCAGTTATTTGTCTGCTGCTGGAAATAATTTAGCCTCATCCTCGGATCGAAATATATTTAAAGGGTGGAGCGGTGAAATGAAGCCGCTGGCGAATGGTGTGATGGGTGAGAACTTTCAAAATGATGAGGTTACCATTTTTCAAATGGAGAGTGATATTAAGAGGCTGATTGAGCAATTGGAAACACAGAATGAAAACAAAACACAATAAAAAACGAAACACGGCTTTTTTATTTGAGAGTTTGGTCAGAGAACTCACAAAAGCCATTGTCAGTTCTCGGCACTCTAGAGCAAGACAGATCAAAGCGGTCATTAGGGAGCATTTTCATAAAGGGTCTACTCTATCCTTGGAGTTGGATTGTTTTCGTAGTCTGACTGAGACAGACGAGCTTGATGTTTATACGGCTGAGAAGATGATCTTCCACGCCAAAAAACAACACGAAAATCTAGATCAGCAACAAATTTTTCGAGAGCAGTCCCGCCTCATTAAGGACATTAACAGCCAGTTCAGTAGCGATGTTTATAACAACTTTACGCCTAATTACCGATCTTTTGCCACAATTGCTCAAGTTTTCAACAAAAGGACCCCGATAAAACAAAGAGTCTTGATGGAAAAACAGATACTCCATACCATGACGAGCGTGAGCGCCACGGCCGAGCCGATGGAACCCGTAGACGGTCTCGTCCTAAAGAGTTTTGCCACAAATTATAACAAAAAATATGCACACCTTCTTCCCGAACAAAAAGAGTTACTGGGATATTATATGACCTTGAACGAGGGGAGACGTCCTGATTTTGCTATTTATTTACTGGCGGAACTGAAGCGGCTAGACGGGCTTGTGACCGAATCTTTGAGGCTGCCGGAAATAAAAGAAGACGATCTTATGAGCGAATCCACAATAAAAGTTCGGGATAAGCTACGAGCATTGAAGATACCCTCAGTCACTCAGTCCGATATCTTAACTGTTTTAAAAGTTCAGAAATTAGTACGAGAATACACCAATGACAATTAAGATTAAGATAAATACCCCCGAGCCTCCGAGCCCACCACAGGCTCAAGTTCGGCTGGAAATCCGCCGATCAGTAGATGGGAACCTTCTTATAAACGACCATCAATATATCGATATTATTATTATTCCGGAAGAACGGAAAATTATTACGATGCCGAAGCCGTATGTGGAGAAAGATACTTATGATTATCAGCGGTCTTTGATGTACTCTCTTTTCAAGGGCGGTTTGCTTGGGGCAGAAGCCCCCCAAGGGGGCGCAAGGTTTGGCGTTATGGAGGCGGCTTATCCCACGAGCGATAAAGTAAATTCCCTTCAGGCGCTTCTATTGCAGGTAGAAAAATATATCGTCGAGTCCAGCGCCGATGACCTTCAGGCTCGGGAATATGACGAGAACATCGAAGACAACTTCACCGACCCGCCATCTGATGAAACAACGGCCTGGGGAGAAATACCCCCATATCAGGATAACCCAAAGGCGCAGCAGACCGCCCCCACTTATTCTTTTGCAGGTTATGGGTACCTCTATTAGCTCGCTTATATATTTTATGTTGTGCGCTTATGGTACAACCCAAATCCTAGTTTACTCTAAGGTTTTTGATTCTGTGCGCCCACGCTCCTATTTTTTTCATTGCCCGATGTGTGTAGGCTTTTGGGTGGGGGTGCTTCTTCTGTTCCTAAACCCATTTACAGAACTATTTACATTTGATGTTTCGTGGGCGAATGTCTTTTTGCTAGGGTCCTTGGCTTCCGGAACGTCGTATGCGTTATGTATGCTCATATCGGACGGAGGATTTCAACATGAACACCGAATTAATAGGGATGTGGACGCAAAAGTGGAGACTGAGACCGGTCGCCAGGTGTTGCAGGGGTAGTTCTATCGTGCGGGTAGCGCCCGCACTCCAAAGGAGATAATAATGAATAAGAAATATGTGCTTCAAGAGTTTATGAACCTCGATTATAGCGACGATCTTCTAACCGAAGAAGAGCGTGAAGGTAATCGCAGCGGAACCCATCTGATTGTCGCCGGCAAAATCCAAGCCGCCGGCAAGAAAAATGGCAACGGGCGCATTTATCCCCGCCCAATCCTTGAGAGGGAAATGAAAAATTACGAGAAATTGGTGAGGGAAGGTAGAGCTATCGGAGAACTAGATCACCCGGACAGTTCTGTCGTAGAACTCAAGAATGCGAGCCATCTGATCACTGAAGTGTGGTGGAAAGGTGACGACGTAATGGGTAAGATGAAAATATTAGAAACGCCCGCCGGTAAAATAGCCAAACAATTGGTTGAGGGCGGTGTCCAGTTGGGTATCTCAAGCCGTGGACTGGGGTCAACCCGACAAGAGGGCGGAACGACCATGGTTGAGGATGACTTTCAGCTTCTCTGTTTTGATTTGGTTTCGGAACCAAGCACTACGGGGGCTTACCTCGTAGCGGAGAGCCAAGTCAAGACCCACTTGACCAAAGCTGACCGCATCAACCGAGCCCTTAACGACGTACTCGGAGACGACTAATGGCTGGATTCGGTGCTAAAGATACGGCTGAAGGTACCTGGGGCTTCCGAGCAACCGACGACGGAAAAGTAATTCTCGGCAACACGTCCGACGACGTAATCCAAGTTACAGGAAGTCTGGAGATTGACGGCGATATTCAGGTAGCGCAATATATCAAACACAGAGGCGATACCAATACATACATTCAATTCACTGATGACAGGGTTCAATTTGAAGTAGGTAATCTTAAGATGCTTGGGA
>Ga0080013_1006588_pt1 | contig 10265 bp, 4 predicted proteins | sample ETNvirenome_6_85_FD_69236 | JGI IMG/M metagenome (GOLD analysis project Ga0080013, IMG submission 69236) | Marine viral communities from the Pacific Ocean - ETNP_6_85 (SPADES assembly) (version 2) | ecosystem: Environmental > Aquatic > Marine > Oceanic | place: Pacific Ocean | collected 2013-06-19
AACTGATATGACAGCGACAATGGTATCTACAGATGAGTTTATAGTTTTAGATAGTAGTTCTGATAGGAGAAAAGCTGCATGTGAAATAGGTTTAGGCGTTTTTAATAATGATAGTGGTTTTACAACTTGTACAGGAACGACCACACCAAGTAATTCTCAAACCTTTACTAACAAGAGTGGTTCTAACAGCCAGTGGACTAACGATGCTGGTTATACAACCTGTACTGGTACTGTTGTAGCTGGAGACATTTCAAGCTTTACTTCATGCACCGGAACAACTACTCCAAGCAATACCCAAACCTTTACTAACAAGAGCGGTAATATAAGTCAATGGACTAACGATAGTGGTTATACTACTTGTAATGGTGATATTACAAATGTTAGTGTTGGAACTGGATTAGATGGCGGGGGTGCTAGTGGTAGTGTTACTGTTAGTTTAGATTTAACCGAAGTTACTTTAGGTGCTGGTTTAGATTCAACAGCAACCGGATTATCATTGGATCTATCGGAACTTACTGATGGTACAGGTGCTATTGTAACTGGTAGTGATGAAGTAATTTATCTTGATGCTGGTACACAAAAACGTAAGCTCTTTTGTGAAATATTTGGCTGTAATGCTTATAGTGATACTGGTTTTACAACTTGTACCGGAACAACTACTCCAAGCAATACCCAAACCTTTACTAACAAGAGTGGTAATATAAGTCAGTGGACTAACGATAGTGGTTATACAACTTGTAATGGAGACATTACAGGTGTTACTGCTGGTACCGGTATGACTGGTGGCGGATCAAGTGGTAGTGTAACTGTTAATGTTATAGGTGGTGATGGTATTACTGCTAATGCAAATGATATTGAAGTTGATTCTACTGTTGTAAGAACTACTGGTAATCAGACTATTTGCGGTAATAAATCTTTTAATGATGATGTTACTATTTCAGGTGATTTAACTGTTTCAGGTGATATTACTTGCTTAGAAACTATTGTATCGACAACATCCGCTTTATCAGTAACTAATACAGGTACCGGACCGGCCTTATACGTTAAGCAGGACGGCACACAGCCTATTGCACACTTTATAGATAAGAATGGAGATGATATTATATTTGCTGATGATGGTAAAGTATGTATTGGTGATAGTAAATTAGTTCTTAATGGTACAGCAGTTACTTCAACAGCAACTGAGCTTAACTTACTTGATGGCTTTAGTAGTATACCAGGAGCATGCTGCACAGGAACAACTACAGCAAGTAATTCTCAAACGTTTACTAATAAAGGTGGTAACATATCACAATGGACCAATAATAGTGGTTATACAACATGTACTGGTACTGGAAATATAACTTGTATAACTACATCTACAGGCTTAGATGGAAGTGGGAGTAGTGGTACTGTCAATCTAACCATGGATCTAACTGAGATTACTTTAGGTGCTGGTTTAGATTCAACAGCAACTGGATTATCATTGGATCTCTCTGAGCTTACTGATATGACAGGTGCTATCAGTACATCTCAAGATGAAGTAATTTTACTTGATAATGGTGCAGAGAGAAGAAAAGCTTTTTGTGAAATATTTGGCTGTAATGCTTACAACTCAACAGCCTTTACAACTTGTGTTGGTACAACAACACCAAGTAATTCTCAAACGTTTACTAATAAAGGTGGTAATATTAGCCAGTGGACAAATGATTCAGGCTATACTACATGCACAGGAACAACTACTCCATCTAATACTCAAACCTTTACTAACAAGAGCGGTAATATATCTCAGTGGACTAACAACAGCGGCTATACAACCTGCACAGGAACAGGCGTTGGTAATATAGCTTGTATAACTACTTCAGCTGGCTTAGACGGAAATGGTAGTAGTGGTACTGTTGATATATCATTAGACTTATCAGAACTTACTGATGGTACAGGTGCTATTGTAACCGGTACAGATGAGATTATTTATCTTGATGCTGGTACACAAAAACGTAAGCTATTCTCTGAGATCTTTGGTAGTAATGCTTACAACTCAACAGCCTTTACAACTTGTGTTGGTGATATTACATCTGTAACAGCTGGTAGTGGATTAACTGGAGGTGCAACTTCTGGAGGGGCTACATTAAACGTTGGAGCTGGTACAGCAATAACAGTTGCTGCTGATACAGTGGGTGTTAGTACTACTTGTAATTCATGTTGGAATGCTAAGACCACTTGTACCGGAACAACTACGCCATCCAATACCCAAACCTTTACTAACAAGAGTGGTAATATAAGTCAGTGGACTAACGATAGTGGTTATACAACCTGTACTGGAACAGGTGTTGGTAATATAGCTTGCGTTACAACTTCAGCTGGTTTAGACGGTGGTGCTTCCAGTGGTACAGCAACAATATCATTAGATCTCTCTGGGCTTACTGATATGACAGGTGCTATCAGTACTACAGCTGATGAAGTAATTCTACTCGATAACGGTGCAGAGAGAAGAAAGCTTTTTTGTGAAATCTTTGGTTGTAATGCTTATAGTGATACAGCCTTTACAACTTGTACCGGTGATATAACATCAGTAACAGCTGGAAGCGGATTAACTGGAGGTGCAACTTCTGGTGGGGCTACTCTTAATGTAGGTGCTGGAACAGCAATAACAGTAGCTGCTGATACAGTTGGTGTTTCTAGTGCTTGTAATAGTGCTTGGAATGCTAAGACAACTTGTACAGGTACTGTTGTAGCTGGAGACATTTCAAGCTTTACTTCATGCACCGGAACAACTACTCCAAGCAATACACAGACCTTTACTAACAAGAGTGGTTGTATATCTCTGTGGACAAATGATTCAGGTTATACAACCTGTACTGGTGATATTACAAATGTTAGTGTTGGAACTGGATTAGATGGTGGAGGTGCTAGTGGTAGTGTTACTGTTAGTTTAGATTTAACCGAAGTTACGATGGGAGCGGGGTTAGATTCAACAGCAACCGGATTATCATTGGATCTATCAGAACTTACTGATGGTACAGGTGCTATTGTAACTGGTACAGATGAGATTGTTTATCTTGATGCTGGTACACAAAAACGTAAGCTATTCTCTGAGATCTTTGGTTGCAATGCTTATAGTGATACAGCCTTTACAACTTGTGTTGGTACAGTTGTAGCTGGAGACATTTCAAGCTTTACTACATGCACCGGAACAACAACTCCAAGTAACACACAAACGTTTACTAACAAGTCAGGTAATATTAGCCAGTGGACAAATGATTCAGGCTATACGACGTGTACAGGAACAACAACCCCCTCTAATACCCAAACATTTACTAACAAGAGTGGTAATATCTCACAATGGACAAACAACAGCGGCTATACAACCTGCACAGGAACGGTAGTTGCTGGTGATATATCCGGGCTGACTGACTGCACTGGTACAGTTACATCTGTTGGAATTAGTCCTGGAACTGGTCTTGATGCTGGTAGTGCAATAACTTCAAGCGGTACTATATCAGTTACATTAGACTTATCAGAGCTTACTGATATGACAGGTGGTATTAATACATCTCAAGATGAAGTAATTTTACTTGATAATGGTGCAGAGAGAAGAAAAGCTTTTTGTGAAATATTTGGTAGTAATGCTTATAATAGTACTACAATAGCTACTAATAATAATCAGTTAACTAATGGGTGCGGTTATACAACGTGTACAGGTGATATAACAGGTGTTACTGCTGGTGATGGTATATCTGGTGGTGGCACCTCCGGAGGCGTTTCGGTAGCTGTTGATAGTTCCGTTGCAAGAACTAATGTTGATGAGACATTTAGCTGTGATCTTACAGTGCAAGGGAGTTTATCTGTTATAGGTGACTTCACTTGCTTAGAGACAACAGTATCATTAACTTCGGCAATGGATATCACCAACGCAGGTACAGGTCCAGCTTTACTAGTTAACCAAACTGGTAGTAATGATATTGTAGACTTCCGTGATGATGGTACATCTGCTTTCTATATTGAAGACGGTGGTAACGTTGGTATTAATGATACTAACCCCGGTCATAAACTTGATGTAGCTGGTAACATTAATGCGACCGGTTCATATAAGTTAGACGATAGTGATGTTATTAATTCTGGTAAATGTTTTATTGGTGCTCAAGTTAGACCAACAACAGACATTGCAGATGCATATATCTCAAGTGCTTCTACTTGGAATGCTAAGACCACTTGTACCGGAACAACAACCCCCTCTAATACCCAAACTTTTACTAACAAGAGTGGTTGTATATCTCAGTGGACTAACGATAGTGGTTATACAACATGCACAGGAACCACCACAAATAGTAACACACAAACGTTTACTAACAAGAGTGGTAATATAAGTCAGTGGACTAACAACAGTGGTTATACAACATGCACCGGAACATTGGTTGCTGGTGATATATCAGGACTAACATGCTGTACCGGTACAGTAACGTCAATTGCCACTGGAGTTGGATTAGATGGTACGTTTACTACATCAGGTACAATTACTTTAGACTTATCAGAACTTGCTGATGGTACAGGTGCTATTGTAACTGGTACAGATGAGATTATTTATCTTGATGCTGGTACACAAAAACGTAAGCTCTTCTCTGAGATCTTCGGTAGTAATGCTTATAATAGTACTACAATTGCTACTAATAACAATCAGTTAACTAATGGATGTGGTTATACAACATGCACCGGAACATTGGTTGCTGGTGATATATCCGGACTAACTTGCTGCACTGGTACAGTTACATCTGTTGGAATTAGCCCTGGTACTGGTCTTGATGCTGGTAGTGCAATAACAAGTAGTGGTACAATCTCAGTTACATTAGACTTATCAGAGCTTACTGATATGACAGGTGGTATTAATACATCTCAAGATGAAGTAATTCTGCTTGATAATGGTGCAGAGAGAAGAAAAGCTTTTTGTGAAATATTTGGTAGTAATGCTTATAATAGTACTACAATAGCTACTAATAACAATCAGTTAACTAATGGGTGCGGTTATACTACTTGTACAGGAACGGTAGTTGCTGGAGACATTTCAAGCTTTACTACATGCACCGGAACAACTACTCCATCCAATACCCAAACCTTTACTAACAAGAGTGGTAATATAAGTCAGTGGACAAATGATTCAGGTTATACAACGTGTACCGGTGATATAACAGGTGTTACTGCTGGTAGCTTACTTGATGGTGGTGGCTCAAGTGGTAGTGTTACACTTAATGTTGATCTATCAGAACTTACTGATGGTACAGGTGCTATTGTAACCGGTACAGATGAGATTGTTTATCTTGATGCTGGTTCACAAAAACGTAAGCTCTTCTCTGAGATCTTCGGTAGTAATGCTTACAACTCAACAGCCTTTACAACTTGTGTTGGTACAGTTGTAGCTGGAGACATTTCAAGCTTTACTACATGCACCGGAACAACAACTCCGAGCAATACTCAGACATTTACTAACAAGAGTGGTAATATATCTCAGTGGACTAACAACAGCGGTTTTACAACCTGTACTGGAACGGTAGTTGCTGGAGACATTTCAAGCTTTACTTCATGCACCGGAACAACAACTCCGAGCAATACTCAAACCTTTACTAACAAGTCAGGTAATATTAGCCAGTGGACTAACGATAGTGGTTATACAACCTGCACAGGAACGGTAGTTGCTGGTGATATATCCGGGCTGACTGACTGCACTGGTACAGTTACATCAGTTGGTATTAGCCCTGGTACTGGTCTTGATGCTGGTAGTGCAATAACTTCAAGTGGTACTATATCAGTTACATTAGACTTATCAGAGCTTACTGATATGACAGGTAGTATTAATACATCTCAAGATGAAGTAATTTTACTTGATAATGGTGCAGAGAGCAGAAAAGCTTTTTGTGAAATATTTGGTAGTAATGCTTACAACTCAACAGCCTTTACAACTTGTGTCGGTACAGTTGTAGCTGGAGACATTTCAAGCTTTACTACATGCACCGGGACGACAACACCAAGTAATTCTCAAACGTTTACTAATAAAGGTGGTAACATATCGCAGTGGACTAACAACAGCGGTTTTACAACCTGTACTGGTACAGTTGTAGCTGGAGACATTTCAAGCTTTACTACATGCACCGGAACAACAACTCCAAGTAATTCTCAAACGTTTACTAACAAGAGTGGTAATATAAGTCAGTGGACTAACGATAGTGGTTATACAACGTGTACAGGTGATATAACAGGTGTTACTGCTGGTGATGGTATGTCTGGTGGTGGTTGTTCCGGAGGCGTTTCGGTAGCTGTTGATAGTTCAGTTGTAAGAACGACCGGTACACAATCTATAGCAGGTGCAAAGACATTTTCAGACGATCTTTGTGTTCAAGGTGCTGTTACACAGCAGACAGCTATTAATGCTCAGACAGGCACAACATATACATTGGTATTAACAGATCACGGTAAGCTAGTTACATCGAGCAACGGAAGTGCACAAACTATAACTGTTCCTCCAAACAGCTCAGTTGCTTACCCTGTTGGAACTGACATAACTATAACTCAACTAGGAGCAGGTCAAGTAACTCTTGCTGGTGGGTGCGGAGTATCATTATATGCAGCAGATTCTGAACTTAAAACACGTGTACAATATAGTACTGCGGTATTAACTAAAACAGCTACCGATACTTGGTTAGTAGCAGGAGACTTAACAGCTTAAATTATGAGAGGTAGATCAGGTATATCATCATCAAAAAGAACATTGTTAATGGATATTCATGAAAACAATACTGATTATGAATTTAAAACATATGGAATGTATAGTCTTAGGTATTTAAATAGAAATTATACCGGTGATGTTATTCTCGGCTATAAAGATAGTTCAGGAGTAACACAAGGTTTTACCCCTGCAGAGATAGTAGATGGTACATTAACCACTTTTGCTAATGGCGATCATGTTAGAGTTAAAACTTGGTATGATCAAAGTGGTAACGGAAATGATGCTTCTCAGACTTCTCGATATAATATGCCTCCAATAGTAATATCAGGCTCGTTAATGACCTTAGGAGGCTTACCTGCAGTTGATTTTGATGGGACTAACGACTTTATTCCTTTAAATAGTGCTCTTCCAAATATTCGAATAGGCCATTGTAGTTCATTTTGTGTGGGGGAGTCCGATGATGCGACCGCCTCCTCCCTCGCAATGATGCTTTCCCTCGGGTGGAGTAATTCGAATGCTCGGTGGTTTGTGCCAAGTCTATATAATAGCAATTTCAATTTTGGTTACGCTAGCTACTGGAACATCGACACGTCTACAGCCGACACCGACTCGCACCTCTTCACGGGGATCGCGGGGAGCACTCAAGGTAACTTTCAGCCGTTCATTGATGGGGTCTCCACAGGCTCGTTTACAAGGCAAGTAAGGAATAGTGCGGGTGTGTATGGTATCGGGGGCGGAAAGACGGTATCCTCGTATCCTCTTGATGGTAGAGTTTCTGAAGTATTAGTTTTTGACGGAGACTGTTCCCCTACGCGTACAGATATTGAAAAAAACATAAACGATTATTTTGATATATATTAATGAAAGAATACGTTTGGAACTTATATGAATGCGACGGGTTGAGAGAACCTTTAAGTGGGTATTATGTCGACTTGGTAGAATATACTCTTGATGAAACAGGCTTTAGAGAGTCAGATAACTACTTAGAGGAAACTCTCTTTTCTAATATGGCTACAGCTTCAGCTTATTGGATCAATAATAAACAAGATCATTATATCTTATATAATGAGATAGAAGAAAGAGAGAATAATGAGCCTCTTGACTTTTAATAATCCTTAAGATGCTCTTAGGAGCTTAAGGGAGACGTTTAGCGATATCCTAACTGCACCAATCTGCGCATATTATCACCAATCGCTGGGTTTCCGGCCGTTCCAGCTGGGCCTCCTTCACCGCCCGGGGCGACTGCTCCAAAGTCAGATCCAGCTGAACCGGTTGCAGTAAATGTATGTTTGTTGTTGCCGATTTCATGTTTATCAATGGTATAAAAAATTGTATTACCTTTTTTAGTAACTAAAGCAAGTTTCTTATGCTTTTCGTGCTCAGCACCGTTAAAGTATCTACCAGAAAATTTAATAGTCGCGGCTGCATGCAGGTCAACACCGGCAACGCCACCACCGGTCACAGGATCTTCGAGATGATGAGTCATTATATGTGCTCCAGATGCGGCTGGTATCAAGTTATAAAGCAGTCCAATTACCGGATCATCAGCAAAAGTGTGATGGTTTGAAGATGATAATAATTCCATTGAGTTATTAATTGCACTTAAAGAAAAGAATCCTCCTCTTCCGTCACTTCTAGGAGAATCGTTTAGTGGAGGGGGATCTCCAAGCGCTGATAACCCATTGTTGGTTGAATCAGCAGAAATACGTTGTCCGTATAATGCATCAGTAAAAGCTCTGTTTCTGTTTGTGTAATCAGCCATACAAATATTTATTGGAAACGGGTCTATTTATGTTGACTTTAATTAAAAAAAGACAAAAAAACAGCAGAGCGAAGCTCTGCTGTTTTGTAATTGTCTGACGACTGCTGCTTAATCAGCGATGTACGATTAGAAGTACACCGACTGAGAAGCTGGCGTGAACGCAGTACCGAGTCCCTGAACAATAACGACATGGTAGTAGAGATTAGCCCCGAAGATGTTATCAACAACTCCGTAACGAGTAAGCAAGCCAACACGTGGCGCGAAGTCGTTAGGACCAATAGTTCTCTGAACCATGACAGGAATGTAAGGACAATAAATGATACCAGTATCGTAGAATTCAGGACCCTTGTAACCAAGGAGTGCATATTCAATAGAAGTACCAGAAGGACTGTTATTACTGTACTCTCTAGCGTTAGCTGAATCGTACACAGTACCGTTCTGAACTTCAGTACGGGTATCACGGTAAACGTTAAACCTTCCTCCGATTGAACCAATCTTAGCAATACCGACAGGCTGTGTGTTTACATCACCTTGAACAGGTACCCACTGGAATTCAGGGAGCATTTCAAGAATGGCTGCAACACGAGGAGTGCAAACAATAAAGTTAGCAGATCCGCGTCTGTTACGTACGGCGATACGATTGGCTTCAATGATAAGACGCTGATAGAAGTCTCTATTACGCTCAACTAACCAACGGCCATCTGCAGAAGCAGGTGACCATACGGAATAGCCTGGGCCCAATCCAGCTGTAAGAGATGCCTGGATCATTCTCATGAGCATTTCACGGTCGATCTCAGCCTGAATCTCATACGACATAGCGTTTGTGATTTCGGCGTCAATATCGATACCATTCATGTTCTTGAGGTCTTGCTCAAGTTCAACAGACCAGCGTGCGCCGAGACGGCGTGTGCCAGCCTCAACTGCTGTTTTCTCGAACTTAACCTCGACCTGAGGAATGTTACCAGTAATCTCGAAAGCGGAAAGAACGTTAGCAACACCTTTATCTTGAGCAGCGAAGGTCCAGTAGCTGCCACCATCGCCACTAAGTGCGGTGGATGACATACCGGTAAATCGCGTATCAAGAAGTTGGTATCCAAGCTCATCACCCGGAAGAGTCGCACTGTAGTTACGACCTTGCCCACCAGGGGTGGAGGTTGTTCCACTTCCGCCGATTCTGCCCGTGGCATTATCGCCGGATCCGGAATTGTTATCAGTTCCGTTTCCAAGAGGATCAGATTGATAAGCATAGCGGAGAGCGAATGCCAGTCCAACAGGACCAGACATAGGCTGAACACCAACGATTTCGTTGGTGATCAACTCGGGGAAGGTACGACGAATCATCGGAATAAGGACCTTGGGAAGACGAGCATCACCAGTCGCATAAGAGTCACTAGAATCGACTCTACCACCGCGAGGGTCGTAGATAGATCCAGTAGTAACACCACCACCAAAAGAGCCATCAGCTCCGGCGGTGTTTTCTTCAATACACCACTTTTCTTGGTTCTCAAGAAGAATGGCGGTATTTAAGCGAGTATGATCGTCTTCAATAGGCTTCACACTATCAGAAGAATATTCAAGAACGGGCGCCCACTTTTCAAGTAGGACATCTGCTCTATCTCTATCGATAAATGATTGTGGTTTATTCATATTAGACGTTTCCTTTCATTTTTACCTCATGGGATCTAGTCCCAAGTTACTCAGGTGGCAAGCACCTCATTGTTCAGGGCTGAAATTATTTGTGTGATCTTTTAAGTTCCTCCAAGTAGGGGTTACGGGTCACTTTTTTCTCCTCTGTAATTGGTTGTACTG
>Ga0080013_1006591_pt1 | contig 10259 bp, 15 predicted proteins | sample ETNvirenome_6_85_FD_69236 | JGI IMG/M metagenome (GOLD analysis project Ga0080013, IMG submission 69236) | Marine viral communities from the Pacific Ocean - ETNP_6_85 (SPADES assembly) (version 2) | ecosystem: Environmental > Aquatic > Marine > Oceanic | place: Pacific Ocean | collected 2013-06-19
ACAAATCCACATGTATCACACATAGCCAGAGCATTTTTATTACTTGCCATTAGATATAACCTAATTTTGGTTTAAGAAATAGATTTGCTCTTTCTCTATCTTCATTCATTGCCGTCTGTAATAATTGTTCATAATTAGATTTTAACATACCAATTCTATCAGGAGTAGTACCGGGAGTTTTCATAGAAAGATAATAAGATAAACCACATGTTAAAGGTGGTAAGAATCTCTTAGGCATATCTGCATTCTGTTCAGCAGATCTATTTACATCTTCCAGTTCTCTTACTCCTTCAATATTTAAAATATCAGTTGAATTTTCAGGAATAGGCCAAAGATATAATGTCGGATTATCTCTATCTCTCTTTACAGTAAACTGAGTAGGACGACCTGTTTGTGTCTTATTAGGCACAATTTGATATTCCTCAAAGCTAATTCTCTGAAGTTGAATATCTGTACTATCCCTACGTAATACTACTTCCAATGCATCCAATGTACTATCAGATAGTGCATAGGTGGTAGTACTTGTACTTACTGTTACCAGAGTTGTATAGGTAGACCAAAGAAGAATACCTCTATTCTGCCAATCTTTTAACATAAGATTAATAGAACGACGAGCAGAAGCAGGAGTATGACCGAGAGTTTGTTCTCCCCCGATCATCTCCGTAGCTTCTTGGATCACCTCATCTATATCTAAGTTAAAGTTAAATGTTCCTGACGTAGCCATTTTAAACTATTTCTTTTTACCATGCCTATGATGACATTCACCCATAAAAAATCCTACGATACCTGCCACACCACAAGCAACCATAGCTACAGTCTGCCATGTACCAATTGGTGCCATAAGACCGATCATGGCAAGGATACCTGCCAATGCAGCATATGACGAAGGTTCTCGAAATCTACATATAATATGATTCATCTTGTTCTCCTTTTACGTTTAGTTTTTAACTGTTTACCACTATTTTTCTTAATAGTAGTTCCATGCTTTTTTGCAAAGTTCTTGGCAACTTTTGGATAGTTAGCAAATAAGAAAGCACGTTGATCTTTTGATTTAAAAGGCATCTTATCTGGAGCGTACAGCCCCGCCTCCTCGTAGTGCAGCTCCCATTCCTACTAAACCACCTGATTTAAGACGAGAAATGCTAGGTTTAATTTTTTTCTTTGTCGTTGGATTCATTTCAGATCGTTTTAATCCTTGATAAACAGATTTTCTACCTATTTTCTTACTAGGAATTTTAATTGTTTGTCCCACTTTAATTTTATTTATATTTGTAATATTGGGATTAGCCTTTTTAAGTTGCTTAATTGTAGTACCAGTTTTAGAAGCAATCTCTGAAAGAGTATCACCACTCTTTACTTTATACGAAGACATTCCTTTGGTCTTTGGAACATCCATGCCAGCTCCTGTAATAGACTTTTTCTTTGATAAACCAATACCAGCACCTACACCTGCCGCTGCACCAACTCCTGCTGCTGCTGCTCGCCTACGTCTAATTTTTGCTGGATCATGTCCATATCTGGATGCTACTTCTAACTTTTTCTTTCGTGTCTTTGCCTTACGTTTTGCTCCACGAGAAACCTTTTTTTTCTTAGGAGCTAATCCTTCTAGTCCACTTTCTCCTTGCCATTTTCGTAGTTTACGATATGGACCCTTACCTCCTCGTGTACGTATTGGCATATCACTTTCTGCTGCCCATTGTGTTTTTTTCTTTCGACCCAATAATTTTTTACCTACGCCGATACCTGTTCTTAAAAGTGCTGGTAATGCCATAATAAATCTCCTATTTTCTATATCGGGCTGCGCCCCATCCTCTTGGTTTCTTTAATTGTCCACCGGACTTACGTGCTATTATATTACCTTTCTTGAAAGTATCTACAAGATTTTTAGTTGGTTCTTTTATTTTTCCTACTTCTAATAGTCTTTCCAGATACGCTTCTGATTCTTCACCTTTTATTCCTAAACGAGGAGAAGGTTGTATTCTAGGCCTCATTGTTTCTCGTGTTATTTCATATGGCTCAAATTCTTTTAAATTAGGAGCTTTTTTATTTATTTCATTTTTTAATTTTGTTTTACCTTTTACATATTTTTCCCAAGCCTTACTATCTGTTATTTTTTTCCATGCCTTCTCTCGTACATTTGCTCTGAGTGGATTTTTTTCTACTTCATTCTGAACCATTTGTCTAAATTTATTTCGTTCAGTTCTAAATTCTGCTGCCTGTTCTCTAAATCTTTTTACAACTTTTGGACTAACTGGCTTTGTTACAGTTGGAGTAGGTAGACCTCGTGGAATTTCTGTAGGTCTAAATAAAGGTTCAGCTTCTGTCTTTGGTAATCTTTGTCTTGCAGCTATACCCATTTGTCGTAAATCTTCTTGTGCGCCAAAGCCTCGTAATTTCTCTGCTCTTCTAAACAATCTTTTTTGTTTTAAAACATCAGCTATACCACCTCTTCGTATAGGCTGTTTAGTTTCAAAAGTTCTTCTAGGATCATAAAATCCTGATGGAACTTCGCCTCGTAAAAGTTCTTCTTCTGGAAAAAATCTTTTTGCACCACTATATCCCATTTCTTGACTTACAGTACCGGCAGGATATGTAGGAGCTTCTGCTCTTGTTCTAAGTGCTTCTCTTGTTTCAAATTTGGAAGATGGTTGAAGTGTTTTAGGAGTTTTTAATTGTAAAGTTCCAAGATAAGGTTTTTCCCATCTACCTGTTTCTTCATTATATTTAGCAGAAGTCGCTCCCGGTGTTTCAACTGGAGTTCTAATTTCATGTGGAGAAGGCTCTGTTCCACGCCATTCAGCACCACTAGGAACTTTTGCTCTTCCAGTTGAACCCATAGCCTTAACTACACTTTCAATTTCATCATCCGTAATATTAGGAAATTCATGTCTTAATCTAGTAATTAATTGGGCTTCTTCTCTAGTGCCTAATCCGGCTATATGTTTTGATACTGGAACACCATAGAACGGATCACGTTCTGCCATTACACTTGCATCTTTAGAAAGTTCAATATCTCCTCTTGCTTCTCTAAAGCGAACAAGTCTATCAGTTGGTTTACCAGTTACAGGATCAATTTCCTTTTCAAGATAATGAGGTCTTCTCCATTTTCCTTCTCCTCCTTCTTCATATATACTTTCTGTTCTTCTAATAGGAACTGCTTCTGTAGGACGAGCATGATAATATTTTCCAAATTGATCATATGGCTTTTCTTCACCAGTTAATCGTAAATTTCTTTGTGCTGGTGTTTCTCTCATCATATTTCTAATTGCAGCAGGAGCATTTTTAAATGCAGATGTTTCTTCTTCAACACGAGTAATACCTAATCGTTTAAGTGTTTCTTCTCTAATACGTTCTTCTCTTTTTTTAGATTCTTCTAAACGTGCTGATGCTCCTTCTTGTCGTTGTTTCTTTTGTTGTGCTTTTGTCATACGAGATTGTGAAATTTTTAACCAATCTTTTGAATTTCGTTTTATTCCTTTAAATCCTGCATCTTTCCAATCTCCCCAAGTTCTAAATCCAGCTCGTAGTATTAAACCATTTTTAACATCAGGATTAAGTTTACTAACTATATCTGCCGCATCAGTATTAGTTTTTGCAGAAGAAGCAGCTTTTAAAAGAGATTCATTTTTAGCTTTCTTTTCCCGTACTGCTTTTACATTTTTTCGTAATGTCTGTGCTCTTTCAGAAACAGGTCTGTCTGATTTTTTGATAGCCTTACCATCTTTTATATCTTTTAATCCTTCACGTACAGAAGTATAAGGACTACCATCTGGCTTAACATATAATTTTACTTTATTTTTTTGTGCTCCTGTAAGTTTAGTAGACGTTGTTTTTACAGAAGTTGTTTTTACATCAGGAACATTTCCTGTTTCTAAAAAAGTAGCTTTATCTTTTCCTGATAATTGTACATAATTTTTACCTTGTTTAACATAGGCATTCTTTCCATGAAGTGTAACATCATGTCCACTTTTCTTAGCCTTATTAATGGCATTAATAGCACCTTTACCAAGACCTATAAGACTTTTTAAAATAATAGTAGCCATACTAATATCCTATCTTACGTGAATATTCTTTACACTATTATGTTCTACTTTAAATGTCTCGCCCTTCTCATAACTTTCATCTGTTACAACAGCATGAGCTTTACCAACAACATCTGGGCCTTTACGTGCAGCACCATAACCTTGTCCAGTTGGTTTACCATTTATCTCTTTTAGATTGGGGGGATTCTTTAATAATGTATGTGGTCCCATATTATCCTCCTACTTTTCCACCTTTATAAAGGTTTGCTACATATTTATTACCATCAGTTATTACTTTACCACCACGGTTACGTTTAACTGTTCCACCTTTCTTACCTGAAAAACCTTCATGCTTATATGGATTTGTTCCACCCTTAATTCTACGCCATTCAGATCCTTTTAAATTACCGTAAACAGGATCACCCCGTTTTTTAGGTATAGTAATTGATTGACCAACTCTAATCATATTAGGATCGCTAATATCTTTATTAGAACGTAAGAGTGATTTCAAACTAGTTTTAAATTTTTCGGCAATTTGTGAAAGAGTGTCACCCTTTTTCACTTTATACTTATCAGGAATTTCTGGAAGTTTTCCACTATCTAAATAAGTTTTAGGTTTAGGTTTATCAGAAACATTTCTGGTTCTTCCCGGTGTTTGCCCTCCCGGTAAATCTCCCATTGATCCCGGTAAAAATTTATTTGCCATTACTGTGCTCCTTGTATTATAGGATTAGGTCCACCCACAGGATTACGAGGAGTTTCCATATCATCCTGTCTCATTCTGCGAGATTGATTTCTAAGTGAATTGATTGAATTTTGATAACTACTTTCCCATACCTGAACAATATCCCAGCTCTTGGTAAATCTTGAAGACTCTATCATACAGGCGTTGAATAATGCATTATATGCAAACTCACTAAAATAATTAGAAGTCGTAGCACTTGTCCCTGTTGCTGAAGATAATGCAAGAGGTCTACGAGTATATTGTATTTCTCCTGCCAATGCAGAAGTAGGAGTGGGAACTACATAAATAGATGTATTATTCTTTCGTGCGTAGTATCGGGGTGTACCTACAGATGCACTGGCATAAGGCCAGTAATCTATGGCATACTCATAAGTTCTTTGCAGGAGTGAAGTTTTAAGAGAAGATGTACTTGTGGTAAAGTTTACATTCCTCACAACTAATGCATCCACAGGTAAACTTACCGTGGGACTAGAGGCGGTAAATGAAAATGAAACAAAGTTATCCAGACCGGGATCATCAATCTCTTTTACTAGACGATCTTCAGCCTTCTCAACAAACTTTGGGATCTGATCCGCATACTCTGTTGAGTCATTCTCTGATGTATTGATTAAATCAGCTTTAAGGAACGCATAATTAGGCATAGAATATTATCCTAATATGGCAGTTACTGGTCCAGCGTCTGGTGCAGATACGGTTACTTTACCGTAAATAGGTACACCAACTTCTCCGAAATAAGTATCAATTACTCCATTTGCCTGAATAGCTAGTCGAATAGCTGTTCCTTGTGCAGTCTTATTTGTAATCTGCTGCTCACCTATTAATTCAATTATTCCTGATACAGTTGCCGTAGCATGAATAGCCACTACACGAGTAACCGTACCATCACCACCTACAGTAGCTCCTGTATCTACCCTTTTAAGTGGGCCACTTCCAACTGTTGCCATTGCAACTGTAAGATTTGAAGCCATGTTGTTCTCCTTTTATTTAAACTTTACCACCAGCTTTATAGCCTTGCATTATTTTACCACCACGTTTACGGGATACAGTTCCACCTTTTTGATGACCTTTTACTGCTCCCATCAGTTTAATAGGAACACCTTTGCCCCAAATTGCTTTTGCAGTATCTATAGCATCAGCCTTACTAGCTTCATAAGTATAACCTTCACCATTCCATACTAAAAATTCACCACCGGGGTCCATAGAACTTTTTCTAATAACTCCCGGTTTATTTTTAACACCCATATCTAATCTCCCTAGACTTTACCACCAGCTTTGTAGCCAATCATTATTTTACCACCACGTTTACGAGAGACAGAACTACCACGTTTACGTTTTACACTTCCACCACGTTTACGTTTTACACTTCCACCCTTTTTTATACTTTGTGCAACTATTTTTAATGCTGAATCTTTTGATCCAGAAGATAGATCCCTTGCTCTATTTTTTCTAAGTATATCTCCCGGTTTTAGTTGTGGAGTTACTCCTAAATATTCTTGGGCATATTCTCGTTTAAATCTTGGATCTTCTCTTTTTCCTTTTAATAATCCTCTTTTATATAATAACTCATTTATACTCTTAAGTTTACTATGTATATATTTTTGACGTTCTTTTTTTGTAGGTAATTTGCTAGCTTCTTTTTCAACTTGTTTTACCATTACTTGATGCTCAACATCTCCTAAATCTTCAGCAGCTATTCGACCCCAAGGTTTATCATAATCAGACTTTCTACCAAGAATTTGATCAGGATGAATTTTTTTTGAACGACCAGCCATATCTAATCTCCTTTATTATAATATAAGGGGAGCAGCTAACGCATTACTCCCCCCATATCATTTGCCTTTAGCTTCCAGCATTTCCATGCCAGCCTCTCCAATCGGAGACACCAAAGCTGTAACGCTCTCGTGCCTTAAATCGAAGATTGCCGGTATCAAAATCTGGCTCCATCTTAGTCTGAAGAGGTGTACGTGCAAACATCTTTGTACCATTAGGAACATCGGTCTTTATAAACCAATCATCCGTTCCAGTGAACCGACGATTGACATAGAACCCATCGGGAACCATGCCCATGTGACGAGTGGCATTGATATCATTATTGGAACCACCGGGTTTGCCGGGAGTATTCAAAATGGTATCAGCAGTATTCCATAGATCAACAGGAATATGCAAAGATACAGCACTGGCACCAACTAATATACCACGATCATCCTTAATCTTCTGGATGGCAGTGATGGCACTCTCAAGAGTACCAATAGCCAATGCACCAGCAGTCGTGATGTTACTCTGAGTACCGTCCGAAATGGTTGGATGAGTCGTTGCAAAGAATGCAACACCATCACCAATCGTATCAGTAAAGCCATTGGTAAACAGATTGGCAGCTTTGACTTCCTTGGTATTCGCCATTGCACGGGCCAAACCTCTGGCACGTAGTTTCGCAAAGGTATCATACAAGTTATCTTCCATTGCTTCTTCTGTAATCGCAAAAGCCAGAGCAACAGTCTCTGCCGTGTAACGGGCAGTGTAACTCTCTTGTGCATCATCGTAGGATACAGCGGCACCTTCTCCTTTAACTGGAGCCGTACCAAAACCTGTAAACAGAACTTCTTCTTCAAAGGCTCGATCAGAATTTTCGACTTCATAAAGATTTTTATGTTCGTCATTAACCTGACCATATTCCGTCCCGAAGACGGCATTTAGACCGGGAAGAAGTTCTTTGGCAATACTCGCTCGATTAATAGCCATAGTTTATTTCCTTCCTAGTTATGCCGTTGATACTGTAGCAGTCGCAAACCGATCCCTGTGCGTGGGCAACCAGACCTCAAGCATTGGATATTGGTCAAGTCCGTCTGTACCTTCATTCGGATCTTGCGCTCGTCCAATAACTCGTACATTACCTACAATAGTTTCTACACCAGCAGCACTGGTTTCCACGAAGAACGCAGATTGTCCAGTTTTGGTACTACCGGCAGAGGCCGTCGAAACGGTTGCCGTGTAGTTGAGAACTTTACAGATCTCACCATTACTACATGTTGCATTACCTTGAATGTAATACGTCTGATCAGGATCAGTTATGACATGGAACTGAATACATGTTGCAGCAGAAATAGCCTCTCCCGGCCAATACCGTGAGAACTTTTGACTACCATCAGAGTCAACATAATTACAGCCCATGAATACGCCCGAAGGCTTCAGGGTTGCAGTTATGCTTTCAGCAATGGTGCCACTTGCATCAATAAGTATCAAGTCACCAGTATACAGTTTCTTGGGAGCACGAGTTATAGTAGTAGGTGAAATAACCGTAGCTGTTCCACCAGTATTATAATTCATACCCTTTTTTCGAGCCGGAAGAAAGCCACGTAACGCTCGTGTACTAGACATAATGTTTCTCCTTCCAGTTTAGGGACTAGTCCTGAAACGTAGGAGTTCGTCCTTTAAATGTTCTCGATTTGCTATTATTGGAAATTGGCATCTTGGAATTGGAAGAGTTCATTAATTGAGAATTAACGGCCTCCAACATCGTATTTGCCTTTTCCCTATAAAAGCGTCTTTTGGCCTCTAGCTTAACTGTAGGTATCTTACCTAAAGCAATGTCTCCACGACAGACAACTCCAGCATAGCGACCTTCTTCCCTCACGACAGAAGTGGCTCCCATCTCAGGAACTTCATCAGGAGTAACAAATTCCCATCCTTGCTGTTGCTTCTTACCAATCTCTTGGTAATCATCTTGACCATTAAGAAGGATACGCAGCCAGCCTAATGACATGTCCTGCTGCTTAAATCTTTCTTCAACTCCACGGGGTATATGAGTTGCGTCTGGTTCTTCAAAGACGTATTCTGTTTCTTCTCTGGTTTCCTTTTCCCTTGACTGAGAATTACGTGATTCTTCAATACGTGTCATAATTTCACCTCCACGTTACGTTTTAATTGCTGTGTACTCACCATCGGCATTCTCTACCTTTAGCTTTTCAGCAGCATATTGTTCAAGTGGTATGCCCCAATTCTGAGCAAGCCGTACATCTTCTTTCGTCAGCTTTACTTTACCGGGACTTGGAGTGGAACGTGACGCTCCAGCTACTACTTGAGCAGGTTTAGACGGTTGTTCCTGCACCGAACTTTGATCGACAGGATTGTTAAATTTTTGCGGAAATGCTTCCTTAATCCTGTTGTCAATTTCATTATAAAACTCTGGATCACTTGGATTAAATCCTTCTTCTTTTAACTCAGCATCTAATGCAAGAGCAGCGGCAGTCATTACTCTATCTTGACCGAACCAGTTATTCTCTGGTTTTTGTGACCATTCAACAGCTTGAGGATCTGCTTGTGGTGCTTGTGCAGGAGGTTGTGCCTGTTGTTGTGGCAACTCCTGAATAGGCTCTTGTTCAAATTTTGCTTTTGTTACTCCAATATTTTTTAAATCAGTCTGTGCTTCATTTAAAAATTCTTGGGCTTTTAATATCTTTGTTGAATCTCCTTCTTCATGTGCAGATTTATAAGCAGCTCTGGCTAATTCAAGTTTATCAGTAATTTGCTTTTCATTTGCATCTATATTTAATTTACCAATATTTGTAAATTCTTTTTCCTGTGTTGATATCTTACCAGTTAATTCTTCATTTTTTCTTATAAGATCTGTTATCTGCTCATCACGATCTTTTCTTTGCTTAATTAATTGGCGTATTCTTTTCTGAGCACCTTTGGTTTCGATACCTTCCAGTTCTGTAGGAGCTTCTTCTTTTGGTTCTTTTACTTCAGGAGAAGATTCAGGCTCTGCCTTGACCTCTTCCTCTATCTCAAACTCTACCTTATTTTCTTCATTCTCAGAAGTAGGTGTTTCCACTTCCTTCCATTCTTCTTTATCAATCATTTCAGTTCCTTTCGTTGCTTACGAGGCATACGTATTTACGGTGATACTTCATTATACTATAAAACAATCTTAGATGCAACCGTTAAGAAGACCCACTCATTAAATTAAATGTAGGATCAAGATCTCTTGGATGCTCTACTCTACAAATAACCTGATCATCAAATAGTAAGATCAGTCTGACAGATTTATAGTATAACTTTTGACCAGCATGTTTGGCATAGCAAACAAAGTCTCCTGCTCTACACCACTGCCCATTTGGAAATTTTACCTCATCTTGGTAGGCTAATTCACCTATGGACAAAACCTTTCCTACTGTAGTAAGATAGGCCATATCGTCTTTGGTTGAATCAGGAAGTACGATACCTCCCTTTGTTACACCTTTTACACTTACTGGTCGTACCAGAATATGATATCCCGGTAGTTCTGGTAGAGGACTTGGATCTTTAATCTCGTCCTCTGTAATCCACATATCATTTTTGATAGCGTTACCTAAATGTACCTGTTGCATTTACTCCTCTTCGTCATACATGCGACGTTTTAAAATTGTTGTAAAAATTTCTCTGGACCATTCAATTCCTTGAATATGTCCTACTAGTTGACGGTAATGCGAATAACTTTCAGCATTACCACTTGA
>Ga0080013_1006593_pt1 | contig 10258 bp, 23 predicted proteins | sample ETNvirenome_6_85_FD_69236 | JGI IMG/M metagenome (GOLD analysis project Ga0080013, IMG submission 69236) | Marine viral communities from the Pacific Ocean - ETNP_6_85 (SPADES assembly) (version 2) | ecosystem: Environmental > Aquatic > Marine > Oceanic | place: Pacific Ocean | collected 2013-06-19
AGAAGCATGAAACATACAGCAAAACATATTATATTACCGAGCGCACCTATTTCAGAAAGCGAAGCGTTAAGCACGAATAAGATTAGAACTTATTCTATAAAAATTGAGTTGGATGCCCCATATCCATCTCCAAAAACCGCTACTACAAGAAGCATAGATGGACGCTTCGTATGGGAAAGGTTGGTCACTTGTAATGGACGAGCAGAAGCAGTTGCTCTAGCGGGAGAGTGGTTCCAAAGTTTGCGTAAGTCAGGGAGAAAAGGAGGGGTTGGTAAAGTTCTTGTTGGAAAACTCACTCACGAATGCGTGACTGTCGATGATAACTGGAACGAGTGTCTATACGGTTCTAATTTTAACCCCAAAGACAGTTGCAATCGCTTATTGGATAAAGAAACCATACAGAGGGTTATAGATGAATCAAAAGGAAACTTGAAGATTGCCGACAGTCCCGTAATCAAAGGTCAAGGCTATCCATCCCTAGAATGGGCGACTTGTAAAAAGATAAATTCGCTCCCCATAAAAATAGGTTTTTCATCTTACTCCGAACCAGCGAAAGGAGGAATGAAAGAATCGTTAGCAAAAGCAGTAAAAAAAGCGAAGAAAAGAAAAATGTCTTGGGCAAGGGAGATGGAGCTAAAAGAAGCAAAAGCTACTATCAGAAGAATGAAAGCCAAAGGGTTTTTGCAAAGCAGGGAGAAGTACATGAACGATCTTATCGAAAGAACCTCAAATTCAAAACGTGCGAAGGAATCAAAAGCATGATCTGGTCAGTTGAAAAAAGGAAACAAGGTAATGAGATTTGGGTAACTTCAAACGTCAACCAAGAGGCTATCTTTATAGGAGATGGGTACGAGAAGAAAGAATATGAACGCTCAATGGAATTAGCAAAGACTATTTCAGAGACGCTAAACCTTTACGATGAAGTATCGCGGAAGCACGATGACCTATAAAGAACTTCTATTCAAGATGGCAGAGAAGGGTATGTTGACCCTTTCCACTCAAAAAGACGGTAGAGGGTTATTTTGGGTCGGCATGGACAACCTCAACGAATTAGAGAGAGGGTTTGATTGGGGGGATTTTGAGCATCAATACTCCAAAAAAGATATTGACGCTATGCGCGAGACTCTTGCGGAATCAGAATGGGAAGGGATTAAGGATAGAGACTTGAAGCAAATCCTTCGTGAAGGTTGCGTTGGTTGGGAGAATATAACTGACCGAGATGTAATTGATATGTACGAAAACATTTACGGTGAGACTGATAATGTTGAAATTATTAAAGAATGATCTACCGAGAAGAAACTAACCGATATTGGATGGTCTATTGTGACGGTGATGAATGTAACGAGTTTTGGATGAGAGAAGATGCAAAAGAACTCCAAGGCTACTGGCACAAGATAAAAAAGACCAAAGAAATTCTCTGTAAAAAATGCTACAACAAAAAACAAGAGTATGACTTATGTAGTTAAATTTGAAGTAGACGGTGATGCTGTTTCCTACACGGTCAAGGCAGAGAATGTTCTTAAAGCAGAGGAAGCGGCGAAAGAAAGATTGAAGAAGGATTGTAAGATCAGCAAGGGTCGAGGTTCTTTCGTTTCCTCATGGGAGATTAAAAGCATAGAGCATATACCAGACGCATGATTGGAGAATTAAGAAATTGGGTATGGTGCGAAAAGTGCCTTGAGTGGAAGGATGCTGACGAGGTTGGCTTTATTGAAATGAAGGAAGATGTATATGGCAAAGATTTACTTTCATTCGCTTGCGATGCTTGCAGTAAAGATACCATTGATTCCATTGTAATCTCATCAGTAACAAAACCAAGAGGGGGATGAAAAAGAGATGGAAAGGAATTGCTGCTTTGTTATGTTTGTCGGTTCTTGCTCTCCTATGGTATGTGGCTTTAACAACTTTGAATGAGATTATATTATTAGCACGATGACTAAAAAACCAACGAGGGAATTTCCGCATTATGTCGATTGCACAAGCAAGCGTAGCTTTATTGCAGATGTAAACGAAGATGCTTTATTTGCCGATGGTTTCGATGATGCTATAATAGGGTATGACGCTTGTGGGTACAGAGTCGTTTACGATTATGATAAGTGCCTCAAAGTTTTAATGGAGGCAGATGATCGTTTGAGTTATCCAGAGGCACATGAGTTTATGGAGTTTAATGTGGTAGGTGCTTATGTCGGAGACTTCACGCCGATATTTGTTCACTCGTTGGTATGAATAATTCTAGTAAGATTAAAGAAGATTTGAAGTTGAATCGGTACACCGATATTGAGTGCCATGAATGTGGCGAACTCATAGAGGGTAAGTGGGATTCTCAAGTTTACTTGGGGATGGAAACAGGAGAGTTGGATAAAAGTGGCATACATCGTTGGTTGATTTATGATAAGCATATCAAATGCTCTCCGAGTCGAGCGCAAAGGATTGTGCATCCAAAGTACCCAACGGTTGTTGATGAAAGACCACAATATGATTGGCGGCGGGACGATGGGCCTTGGGACGATAAGATGCGGAAGAAGTTCAAGAAACTCTATACCGACTCTTGGGTAAGTTTGCAGGAAAGATACAACCCAAATTGGGATGCTAAATTGACATGAGTAAAAATCGTAAAAAAATAAATTATATCACTAAACTCACCAGAGTTATGGATGATGGAGAAAGACGCTACTCCGATAAGATAAACCACAAGTATTATGCCAAGGAGAATTATTACGGCAAGGGAACCAATCGCATAAACGAGTTGCATGGCAAGGATTGCCCAAGAGTAAACGAACTGGCAGTAATCATAGATTCGTTTGTGAATAGTTTAGCGGCAAGCGAAAGTTGTATGAAGCGGAGAACGATAGTGAAGATAGGCTACGAATTGCTTCTCTTGAGAGACAAGGTTCAAGAGGAAACCCGTAAACGAATGAAAGTAGTTGACGAGAATGGAAAGGAAATTAAAATATAATGTATATTGAACTAACAACATCAGACCCTAAAGGTAATACTCAAGCACTTTTGGTTAATTATGACAGGGTATTAGGATTCAAGCAAAGGTTCCACAATGACATTGGAGGCAATCCAATAAAGGACAAGGGAGGGTATCCAAAAACATATACCGAGATTATTATGCGAGGCACTCAATTCCTTGTGGTCGAAACGATTGAAACTATCAAAACACTCATAGAAGAAAAGCCTATACATGAAGATTAAACGCACACTTAAATACGGTTCCTTTGGTTGGGATGACGAAACAAAAAAGTTTACCGTCGAATATAAAGGGCAGTCGATAGAGTTGAACAAGATATATGCTTTCGCATTCTTACGATTCGCATTTAGCGTTGCTCAAAGGAATTGGTTCCGCAAAGCGGAAAAGCCCAAGGTCGAGATGCCAGAAACAGAGGCAGTCTGCGACAAGAACATCCGAGATGGGAAGTTTGAGCAAGAACAGTACGATCTGCCAAACATTGACGGTGAAGCGATAAGTCGCGATGCTAAATTCTTTGCCGACTCACTCATAAAAAAATAATTTATGGCGCACTTGATTACATTAACAGGAGCAGTTGACGGTCAGGAGATGTTGTTCAACTTGGATACGGTTGTATCCATTGAGAAGGGCAACAACTCTACAATCATTTCTACCCGATGGGGCAGCACTATGGTCAGGGAATCCCTTGATGCAATTAGGAAAGCGGCGGCAACCAACAAAGAGATTGACATTGCGCCCGAAATGGAGTAAGGTTGTCTGATGGTTTTAATTCCGATAACAATTGCAATAATCGCAGGATTCTTCTTTGTGAGATGGGTAGTAAATTCAGAAATTTGATATTATGGCACTAAAAACTAGACATATAGAACAGAACATAAAGCAGATTCAAAGAACATTGCGGCCCGATACAAAGTATCTGGAGAAGTGGAAGAAAACCGTTGACATGGTGCATTGGGAAAGCAATTCCCTTGTCACACGGCATCCACATATTGACCCCGCCAAAATCATCCCGAAAAGTTCCACTAGCGATTTCCCTGCCAATGCGATTACTGTCAGGTTTCATAGCCAGAAAAGAAAGTATGTTGGGGTTTATATTTATGGTGATGTAAAAACAAAATCATGGGGTCACACGCCCAATGCCCAAACTTACAATTATATTGATTCAAAGCTCAAGATAGATTTGCCGACAAAAGGCTATAATGGTAGGGAATTTGGCTACTCTTTCCAAGGAGAACTGCCTTCCAACATGGACATGGAAAGTCTTAAAATAGCATTGGATTACATTAAGGATACAGTAGAGGAAATCAATGGCAACTAAAGCATCAACAACTAAAGTTACTTTCGGCAAAGGAAAGAAAAAAAGAAAAGGAATCAATTCTAAAAACAAAAGTTCTTGGAACAAAAACAGTAAAAATTATGTCAAAGCATACAGAGGACAAGGTAGGTAAAAAAGAACTAAAAATGAGATGCCAGCAACTACAAAAAGAACGAGAGGAAATGTGGGAGCGATTGGGGATGAACTGGCGAAAAGGCACTTGCTTACCAAAATAGAGCAGTTACATTACCGAGCGTATAAGAAAAATGTGATTACTTTTGAGTCTGCATTTAATTATTCTCCGAAACTTGCCGAACACATGAAAAGTTATGAAAAGAAGTAGAAAAGGGGTAAGAGTTACTCAAGGCATTATTGTAAATGATTTCAAAATTAACATTTACGAAATGAAAAAAGAGTATGAAGTCCATGTAATTTTCAAAAACAAAGAGAATATAGAGAGAAAAATGGATAAAACCATTGATTATTTAGCGGAGGAAGGTTACTTTGACGGGAAGAAGAAGGTCAAGGTTATCGGTATGGCTTTTAAGGGAAGTATGGATAACGGTTCGTTCTTCAATAGCGATGAGTAAAGAAGAAATCATTAAACGAATCATAAAGGAAACTGGTTGCTCCGAGGAAAAAGCAGAGAATATCTTTCAAGAAGCAATCGACAATGATGACATTATCGTAACTCCAGATTGGGGGTACATCATCAACCGAGTAATAATTTTTGCCATAATAGCGACAGGACTTTGGGCGTTGTGGCAGCACATAGGCTAAAAAACACTTTCGCCGCTACATAAAAATAAATTTTATCATGGGAATAAAAGAACGAATACAAGCCGCGACTTCCGAAAAGGAGGTCGATACCCTACTACAACAAGGAAAGTGCCACACGAACGCATCAGAGGCTACTAAACGCCGCTGGAAGAAAGTAGCTAAAGAGGCATTGAAAAGAATCAACACAAAAAAGTGAAAGTCAGATTAAGCCAAGCAGAGAAGTATCAAGCCACTTATCATGGTTTGTATAAAAGTTTACCTAAATGGAAACGGGAACTGGTAGACCAGAACGATAAGAGACAAACAGAAGCATTAGCGAAGGAGGTAATTAAGTATGCCGAGAAAAAAGAAGCCTAAAACAGTCACAATAGAGGAAATGAGGGAGCATATAATCGTTTACGTTAAAACCGCAAGCGATCTATCAATTTCCCGCATTTACGAAACGGTAACAGGAATAACTGCTGCTCAAAAGATGAGTGACGGTTCAATTAGGTTAATAACATGAAAAAAGTAATTCGTAAATATTCAGAAGCTATAAAAACACTTCAAGAATATGACTTAAAACCAATTCAGCTTGAGATTTCAGATGAAGCTAATCGCGTTGGTGCGATAGAAGGTATACATGGTAAATACGAAGGGTTTGAATTTGATACTTTGGGTGAGGATTCTGAATTGTTAACTTTTTTAATTATAAAATGCACGAAAGAAGAAATATCACAATTTGAATACGATTGGATCATGGGATCGGATTTTTTGCTATCTGACGAAAAATTACATGACGATCAAAAGATTTTTGATTTCCAACTTTCTGAAGGCGTGAATGGTGATGACTTTATATTTTTAGAAAAATCTCCTCCTTGCTATTCACAAGCAACAATTAAATACTTGAGTAAGAAATTTTAGAAATCTTAAAACTAACAAACTAATATAATACAAGTATGGAAGATACCAATACACAAGACGGAGCGGGGCAAACTCAACAACTACCCCCGCTATTTAACGCAACCTTGGCCCAACTATCAGCCGATAGGGAGAACGCATTAGCGGTTTTAGAAATGCTATTTAATCGTTCTGTCGGAATTGGCGACCACACGAATATCGTGGAGGAAATCACCAAGACAGCAGCCAAGCTCGCAGAGGCAACTGGAACCATCCAAGTGCTTTCGCAGACATTTGGACAGCAAGGACAGCAAGACCAAGGAGGCCCACAAGTAGTTGGCGATCCTAATATCTCGACAGAAGGTTAATTGATAAGGAGGTAGCGTCCTCTCTTAAACCCTCTGTAACCTCAAACGCACAACTTTCCATCCCTTTTGGGGGATGGAGGTTTTAGTTTTATTAACAATTACCCAAATCATAAGGATAGGTTCTTCAAGGGATAATCTCCTAATCCTAATGAGGCAGAACGAAGGGAGAAAGCAAAGAATCCCTTGTTTTGGGCAAGGTCAAAGAATCCCTCGTTTTGTTAATGTGGGGTAGCCCAAAGAATCCCTAATAATTTACAGTTGGAAATAATAAAAGAATAGGTTTTTTTGGGGATATTCCTCCTACTTCTATTCCGACTGTAATGGCAAAGGAATCCCCATTTAATTTGTATATATAGCAAAGGTGTAAAAAGATAAAAGATATAGAGGAAGTTATGAGGTGAAAGCATGGAGATATTAGCAGGAATCATATTAGGGATATACTGGCATATAAGAAGCAATAGGAATAAAGTCTATGAGGATCAAGATTGGGAAAAGATAAAGAATGATTGGTTAAATGATAAATTTTAAGGGATTAAAAGGGAGATAAGGGGATAAAAAGGGTTGTGTCTTTTTTATATTTGTAAAAATAATAGGAAAAAGACTATTTTATTCTTCATTTCTTTACTTCCTCTACTCTATACTTCACAACTAAAACAACCAAATACAACCTAATAAACCAAACTAAAACCAGTTTAAGTTCAAATTGTGAATGAATTTCGGTTAAATACGGTTGATTACCGAAAATAAAAACCTTAATTTTATTGGGTTTTTTACTAAATTGGTTTACTTTTTCATAGGGGTAAATACAAAAGTGAATTGTGAATGATTTTTTCCGAAATACCGACTTAATTGTGAATCAAATTCAATCAAATAGGCCGCCGCGAAAAAATAACTTTTAAGAATGCGATTTCTAATAAACTCATAATTTTGGGAAATGCTAAATAATGGTGCTTTTAAGCATCATAAAAAAATTTTTTTAGGTTTTAGCAATTTTTAGCAATTTTTAGCTTGACCCCAATCCCCGCTTATAGTAGACTTATTTTGCCTTATGAAACAGATAGGGGGAGTTACATACATCGGAGTATCACTTAAAGATTTGAAAAAATACTTTACAGATGATGCTGTTATTCATGTCAGCAAGAAGTTTCTGAAATCCTATGAAATGATTTCTGGAATTGCTGAAGCGTCCAAACCTATATCAATGAAAGTTGTCGAAAAAACTGACAAGATTGAGGAACCCGTTCCTATGGTCGAGCCAGAGAAAGAGGCAGCACCTCCAGTTGAGCTAAATATATCAAAGGGAGATTGGTAAAAATAAAAGTTATCTTTTTGGGGCTTGACTTACGTCCCGAATTGAGTTAATATCTAAATCAGTTATGACTACTACATCTAACTTATTCCCGAACATCATCGGACAGCACCCTACCAAGCGTAAATTTGAATTTTACATTCGTGCGTTTGAGAGGATTGGCATTGTACCCAACATTATGATTACCGCGCCGAAAGGTGCTGGTAAAACCTTGTTGGCTAGGGCATTCGCGAGAAACCTTGTTCTTCCTCACACGATGGAACCCAAGCGTTACATCGAGATAAATTGTGCTACGATTAAGAACCTCCGTTCCTTCGTAGACATGATTATGACTCCTTACATGATAAACACCGAGGCAACATTTCTCTTTGATGAATGTCACATGATCCCCAAGGATGTAACAATGGCACTTTTAACCATTACCAATCCAAACAGGGATAATCATAATACTTTTAGTTATGATGGTCAAGATATAGAGATTGATTTCAAAAAACTCACATTCTTGTTCGCTACTACCGAACCCCAAGAAGTATTCCATGCGTTGATAGATAGGATGGAGAGGATTGATCTTGATGATTATTCCTATGATGAATTAGGTCAGATATTATTACTTAATACCGAAAAAATAAAATTTTCGGGCGACCTAGTATCAAAGCATATAGCACCTACTTTGAGGGGTAATGGTCGTTCAGCGCAAAAAATGGCAACTAATATCATCAATTATTGTGCCGCGAATAACGTGAGAACATTCAAGTTCAAGGATTGGGAGTCTCTTTGTAAGACATTAGACATTATGCCTTATGGTATAAATAAGAATGAGTTGAAATACTTGAGGGCATTGGCAAGGAACGGTTGCGTCAGGCTATACAACCTCGCCGCCAAACTCCAGATGACTCGCGCCGCAATCCTATCTGATACAGAAATCTACTTGCAAAAGCTGAATTTCATTGAGGTATCTACTCATGGCAGACAGTTGACAGGGGATGCAAAAGAGATGTTTGAGAAGCATCCAGATTTATTAGACAAATGATAGTTGACAACATAGTATAATAATGTATGAGAAATACATCTTATCGTGTCAATGTCACACAAGAGGGCAATTCACTCAAGGTTGATTCCGTTGAGAGGTTGCGCAAATACAACCAGCACCGAAGCGAGTACGAGACAGTCGCAAAGTCGACCTTCTCTGCTTCAAATAAGGATACTGATACTCTGAAATTTTCCAAGCGCAAGCGAAAGTAAATTCCCCCCTCAGGTAATAGTAGTCCTCATAACGCTACGACTCCTCACTCGAAAGAGTGAGGAGTTTTTTTGTGATTACGAGTGAATAAAGGTGAAATAAATAAAGGCGAAATAATGAATTGTAAATAAATAAATTACAAATAAGTGAATCCGAAATAAATAAATAACAAATAGTAATTAGAATAATTCTAAATAAGTGAATTACAAATAGGAAAATAACAAATAGAAATAAGCCAAATAAGTATGTAAATCTGCCAATGAGATGATAGATCTGCATGGATAATACATAGTATATACAAATTTAAAAAAAGAGGTCGTAAGTCACTGATTACCAAGGACTTAGGGGCGCCGCGCCCCCCCGCCGCGGGGCTAAGTCATTGGTGCCCAACGACTTACAACATGGATTATTTAAAAAAAAATCTATTTGTCAAGCATAAAATTAATTAAAAAAGTTATTTTTTTTGGTTGACAGGGGGAAGTATTTAGCATAGTATTGGGGGCGTTATGAATAGGTTTATTGATACACATTGCAGGTACACCGAGACTTACGAGCCGGAACACATTTACACTTTCACAGGAGACTGTCAGGTGACAGGCGCACCGTACAGCGTGAATGTCAAGGGGTCGGAATTGTTTCAGATGAGACAGACGGGCAGCATAATGGCGTTGAAGTCATTGTGCGCCGGAGACAGAGAGTTTCTAATGACGGGGATTAGCCCGTTGGGCTGGCAAAAGCGTTTTGGATAAAAGATTTTTTTTGGTTGACTCGGCCCACGAATTAGGTTATCCTTTTTGCAGTTATGGAACTACTACGAATATCATTTGAAAACGCAAAGCTCAAGGGCATTTATCATTTCTCCCTTCCGAGCGGTCACACTTGCCCCGGCGCAAAAAACTGCTTAACTAAAGCGGACAGGGCAACGGGAAAGCTCACCGATCAGCAGACGGAAGTGGATGGGATTACTTTTCGTTGTTATGCAGCAGGGATGGAGAACAGGTTTCCCAAGGTAAGAGCCTCGCGTTGGCGCAACTTTGATTTGTTGAAAGAGCGCAAGTCAACCAAGGAAAAGGTGACTTTAATTGTCAGCAGTATTCGCAATTCTGGTTTGGTTCGTGGCGGGACGTTGCGTGTGCATATCGGCGGCGACTATTATTCGCAAAGCTATTTCAACGCTTGGATGCAAGCGGCCAAGTTTTTCCCGAAGATAGTTTTCTACTCCTATACCAAAAGCATCAAGTTTTTGTTGGAGTATACGACAGCATTCGGTGCGCTGCCAAAAAACTTTGTTTTCACCTGTTCGCGTGGTGGAAAGTATGACAATTTAATTCCTGCGACCATGACCAAGAGTGCAAAGGTTTTCTTCAACAAGGATGAGGCTGACGCGCTT
>Ga0080013_1006595_pt1 | contig 10256 bp, 17 predicted proteins | sample ETNvirenome_6_85_FD_69236 | JGI IMG/M metagenome (GOLD analysis project Ga0080013, IMG submission 69236) | Marine viral communities from the Pacific Ocean - ETNP_6_85 (SPADES assembly) (version 2) | ecosystem: Environmental > Aquatic > Marine > Oceanic | place: Pacific Ocean | collected 2013-06-19
TATGAATTGTCTCGCGGGTGAGGCGGGTGAGGGCAGTCGCTCTAGTGCACTAGGCTGACTGAAAAGGGGAGGGCTTTCGTTAAGAACAGCGGTTAGTTCCTCTTTGATAATCTGTTTAAGTTGGTTTTTGGTAATTCTCATTTGATTAATTTTTTCCATCGTTTAAGGGTTGCTTCCTCTAAGTTGTTATTCTTGATCAGTCCCAACTTCCTGCCCACGCCAATTAAGTCCAATTGAAAGTTAAGTCCGGGTCTAGTTTGCAGCAAATCAGGACCAAGTATAACCGACAGGGATCCTAAATCCCCTCCTGCTTGCAAAAATGCTTGAGCTTGATCAAGGCTTGGCAGCCCGCCTTCACCTTTTGGTATGTCCAATCCGGCCTCTATGTGGGCGTTGCCGATGTTTCTTCCAAGAGATGCGCCAACCATCCTGCCTTGAATTCCTTTGGCCAAATCAAAGTCCCCATATGTATTTCGGACTTTCATCGAATAATCGCCAATTTCTTTTGACAAGTTGATCTCACCGCCCAAGAGAGGCGCCTTACCTCCAGTAGTCATAGTTAGATCGCCGCCAATATCCCAACCAAAGGGAAGGCCATAAGTGCTTCCTTTGGTGGAGTAACCGGCTGATAGGCGAGGACCTGTAGGCTCTTCGAAGCCAGCCCCCAATGATCCCGGATCATCCCCTTGCGCGACGGAAGCGATGATATCATCGCTTCCCGGTGCACTAGCCCGCACAATAGGCAGATCTGCGGATCCATGTATGGTACCAACGCCTTCTATTTCCTTTTCTCCGCTAACGCCAACAGATGCTTGCGCATCGATTCCTGGCCAGATTGGGCTTCCCGCGGGGTACTGTGTGTAGGTGGTGAATTGGTTGCCCGGGTTGCCCGGCCCTCTGTCTCCCTTGATGTTCCGGATCTCATCCCAACTGGTTTTGGGTGGTGCCGGAATACTCGGTGTGCCTTTAGGGCCCGTCTCACCGGCCCTTCTCCCTCCAGTACTGGGGACATCGGCTTTAACGGCAGATGTATTCCGATCATCTAGGGTAGGTAGCCCTGTTTTGCCAGCCACAGGTTCTACCCATGGCGCTGGCGCCTTCCCGCTCGGCCCACCGATAGATTTGGACTCTGTCAGCTTTGCCAGTTCTTCCTTGATAATTCGTCTAAGTTGTACTTTCGAAATTTTCATTTGCAATTTTCTCCGAGTTGCTTATATCATAAATAGTATCTAGTGTTCGAAATAGAAGAATTAAGCACTTTATCAATTTCTTCTTGTAGAGACTGGAGTCTCTCAATTTCAGAGCTTACTCCTTTGCTTCTTCTTTCTTTTTCAGCCGTATCAGACCAATAGCTTAAGCCAGGAATGTTTGCCATGGCTTTGTCTGTATATAAACCGGCTTGTTCAACATAGCCAGATACTTGTTCGCGTGATATACCAAGATCACTTGGCTCGACCCCAGTAACATCTCTAATTTTTTGGCCTACCCAATTGGAAGCTAAGTCCACGCGATCCGTAACTTCTTCAGGCGTTAAGCCACCTTCCTCCCCGACGCCAGGAATATGGGTTATAGGGGCTATAAGATACGGAGCTATAATATCACCGAGTAAGGCTCCGCCTCCTGTGGCGATTCCTTTACCTATGCTGGACCATCTAGTAGCTCCTATGCGTGGTTTGGGTGTCACCTTGGGCTTGGGCGTTACTTTTCCTGTCTTGGGAGATGAAGTCTGCCCCGGATGAACTAGTGGACTAGAAGATGTTACCGGGGTGCGCATGCTGCTTTGTCGCGGCGCTTTAGCACGATGCGCGCCAGAGGTTGATGGTTCTGAGGTCATATCAAAGTCTCGACTCATGGAGCGGATGTCATCGATATCGATATGTAATTCTGCCTCAAGGGCGTCTGCGATGGACGACACTACATCTCCTCCCGCACCTTTGGGTGTCACCTTCCGGGGCGGAGAGGGCCGGCTCCATATGCCCGACACTGGATCGACCTTGGATCCAGGCGGCAAAAGATCACCGGTCCATGGATGGTGCGTCATCGGCACGGCGCCTTCCGATATATCGCTTAAAGACAGAGAAAGCTCTTCCTTGATAAGTTGCTGAAGTTGGGCTTCAGCCATCGGTACAACTGGTCGCAATCTATCTCGATCAGCTTTCCCTTGTTCGAAATGGCCCGTCCCATAGATGTTTTCCCAATTAAATTCTTCTCTCTCTTTGCTTCTTTCCTCTGCCTCTTCAGGATCCCACCACTCTTTAAACCCCTTTGACAGCGGTTCATATACATCTTGCGCCGCTCTGCCCGTTTGTGCATAATACCCTTCTGGGTTTGCAATATCGGCAAGATCTCCAATTATCCCTAATGGCCCAAGTGCGCGCATCAAAGGGCCCTTTAGCCCTTGTTTTGCCCCTTGTCTCACAGCGCCTTTTATTGGAGGCTTCGTAGTTGGCACTTCCGGCGGCCGCGAACGCGCCTTAGCACCCTGCCTAGCATCAAAGCGCCCTTGCTCCGGAGAGCCCACATCAAATCTTGCCGGCTCCATAAATTTATTACGAAGCTTGCCGGTGCTTCCGTCCTCAAACTTAACCATGGCGCCCCCTGGCGTTCGTTCGACAACTTTTCCAACCACACCGGTGCGAAGATCTCTAACTTCTCCTCCAACCGGGTAGCGCGACATATACTCTATATGTTCAGGCCTCGAAGCGAGGTAAGCGCGGTTCCTGCTCGGTGGGCTCGGTTGATGATACGGGCCCATCTCTTCCTGCTCTTGCAAGACATACTGAAACTCTTCCTTGATAAGCTGCTGAAGTTGAGCTTTCGAAATTCTCATTTGCAATTTTCTCCTACAACCTAATTAGTACTCAGTGTACGAAAAAAGCAAGAAACCCCAAAATCTGGCTGTGTGGGAAAATGAGTGAGCGTACTTAGTCTGTGTGCCATGCTTATACTGGTACTTATATTCCGGCATGGGGCGCTAGGGGGGAGGGGGTACCACTGTATGCTATGCAACTGTATGTAATGCTTTGTGTTGAATAACAATACCTATTGTAAGTAGTGTAGTTTGTGTAGCATCGGGTGTCATTGTTTGTAATTAATGCGCTAGTGGATCCAATACTTTGCATGCCACAACCCACACAAATAAAAGCCTTACTCTTGTCTGGGGAAAGTTAAACCAAACCGTTGCACTGCGAGCATGCTAAAAAAACCGTTGTGTTGCAATGTGTGGCGTAGCCAGCATAAAAATACTAATACAACCTGCCAACCGAGCGCCATGCGCGAGGCTTTGTGTAGCATTGTGAAGTCTGTGTAGGTTGTCAGCCTAGTGTGGCGTAGCCAGCATTGTGTAGCTTGTGTTGCCCAGCCTGCCCTGCCAAGCGACACTACACACAGTTAGCATTGCATACAATACAGTTGCCACACCCGATACAGTTGGAAAAAACGCACCGCGTGGGTGTGCTGTATACATTATAGTCTAAGCCCTATCTCCAAACCCCTTAGTGCGTTGTGGTTGCTCTGTGTAGGGTTGTGTGCCTTAAATGCACTCTTAAAGCATCGTAAGGCTTGTTTTATTACTATAGCAATCATTACTATAAGTAGTGTTATCTATTACTTTGTGTAGCCTGATGTCTCACTCTCGTTACGAACACTACTTTATACAATGTTGTTCCCCACTCTCTCCCACATTACCCCACATCATACCACAACTGTTGTTAGGGCATTAGATACAGATAGAATAGATGCTCTGCTCCTGCTGAGATACCTATTGCTATTCCTGCAATTGCCATAACCAATAGTATATCTATTACATCTCCTTTATTCATATCTCTTCTCCTGTTACCTTTATAAGTGATGCATATGCATTTATAGTATACTCTTGTGACTCATGCCAAAACACGGTGTACTCTTTGACATTAGTTATTGGTGGAGTCTTTCTATCTTTTGCCTTCACGACTATACCCAAACCCGTTGCCCAGTATGGGTTGCCTTCTATGAGGTTTGTGTGTCTGAACTCTCTGTGTAGCTTAACCAAGTCACCTGCTTTTATTTGCATTGTTTCCTCACTGTCTCAATTGCTTTGGATGAACCTGTTAAGGATATAGCAATAGTTTTATACTCTTTGTTCTCGGCAATGAACACAATGTGTAGTGCATCTGCTGATTTGATGGCTTCGATTGCCTTCTTTTTCTTTGTGCTGCTTGGTGTGTACCATCTATCTTTTACACTTCTTGTCTCTGCGGTGTATGTCTCTGTGTTGTTCTTGATGAAGCGAAACAATACATCTGTTGGCTCACCGATGTCTCCCATTCGTATGTTTGCATCCATCATCTCAACGAGCCCGACCTGCTCTGTCATGGTGCAACTGTAACTGATGCTGTAAATGTGTTTGGTGTCCGTGTTGAATAGTGTTCTGCTTGTTGATGTTATGGTGCTGCCTTCTGATTCTGTTATTGTCCAATCATTGGGAAGTGTTTGTGTTATGTAGCTTCCCTCGTTCTTCACCATGTTGTTTAGCAACACTTCGGATAGCGGCTTTGATCCTTGCATGTCGTGGCTATCGACTGCTGATGCTGGCGTTGCTGTTAATAGTGTTGCAAGTAATAGTATCATTTTGTGCCTCCTTGTATGTATTCCTGTAGTATATCCTTATATTCACCATTGATAAACTTTGTTACCTCGTAGATGTTGTGTAAGTGATCAGCCGAGCCATCTAGCCAAGTGATGCCTAGCCAATAGTTCTTGCGTACTTCGTGGACTAAGCCTGTTCGCTTCTTACTGTGCTTAGTGTGCTCTTTTACTAAGTCGCCCACTTTTATGTCTTTCTTGTTCTTCTCCTCTTTCTTCTCCTCTTTGTCTTGGGGAAAAATGGCGGGAAAAATGGGCGCGACTGGTGGTATCTTCATTTGCTTACTCCTGAAATTAGTTTAAGACTTGACACAAATATTCTTCTTTGTATGTTAAAGTCGTCTGGTTCTTTTGTCCACTGGACTGATGCCATTATGCCATCTTGTTCTAATACTATTCCTAACGAATCGCCTTCGCATGGCTTGTATGATACTAAGTCACCTTTGCTAAATACAATACCATTTAGGTTGCCATCTTTGTTCTTGTTCCACTTCTCAACGAGAGCGGGGTTCAACATCTTCTTTATGTCCTTTCTCATCGCCTTTTCCCTTTGGAGACTAATGTGATGCTGACATTACCATCTGCTAATAGTGTTACTTTCTTGCCTGTCTTTTGGTTAATACATTCATAAACATAACCTCTGTGACCGCTGAACTTCACCTCTGCGATGTGTAGCCAAGCCTTGCCTGCCATCGGGTGCATTATGATGTCTCCTCTACTGTATGCGACATTAGCCATTTTTCTTAACCCTCTTTCTAGGTGTTTTCTTTTTACTGGCTTTCGTCTTAGGTTTCTTCTTCTTTGGCTCATCAGCGAGTTTTCTGGATTCCATACGAGCATCGACTTGTGCTTTGAGAGCCTTTGCTTCTTTACGCTTCTGGCGCTTTCTCTTCTTGTCTGCCTCCGCTTGCTCCTGTAGTAATATTCTTACTCTTTCTTCTGACTCTGCTTTCTCTTTCGCAGTCATTGGCGGGATAAGATGAAAGGTAATAGTATCAACATGCTTTCTGTATCCGTCCTTGTCTCGCATATCTTCTACGACAACCCTTACATCATCACTTGAGAAAGTATTGATAAACTCAGTTAGAATCCTCTCTAATCGGATGTCGTCATAAGCACTGATGGGAACTGGAAAGGTATAAGTTCCATACTTGGGTTTTATCGGCTTTGCGACTTGGTTATTCTTAAATGCTTTGCTTTCTGCTGCCTTACCGACAAAGTTTAGTTTACTTGTTACCATTTATCACCTCTAACATTAAATCTACTTCCATTGATGTTCGGCAAGTGGTTTTTCTAGGATCTAACCACTTAACGAAAACACCGGCTGAACCTTTCTTACGACCAACTATCAAACCTGCTCCCCAAGATGGTATGTTTGTGTGTCTTACTAAATCACCGACTTTTACTTTCATGTATCACCTCAAGATGTGAGCGGTAGTGTGGCAGTTTTTGCCCTCTTTCAAGAACAATAGGATCATCATCTTCGTCAAAGCCGATAACCATACCCAGAGGAAAATCCTCTTTGTGCTCGCCTACTAAAACTCTTACTAAATCGCCTACTTGCATGTCCATTCTCCTTTGACTAACTTCTCACACTGCCAGCCATCCCAATTAACTCTCTTGTCTCCGACGAGAACAATAACATCACCTGCCAAGTTCATATTTGGCTCTGGACGCATATCGAGAAACAAGCCCACAACTGACTCGTCTTTAACATAGTCAGTCCACTTCAAAAGATCACCTTTCTTAAATCCATACTTATTCATCTCTGCCTCCTAAACATCAATCGCGATGATGCGCTCGGTTGATGATGGCTTGAAGTAAGGGCGATCTGCGTAATACTTTGTCGTCATCCACATACGCTGACCTTTACAGGCGATAGGCTTGCTTGCCTCCATATCGGTGAGAACGATCATGCCGTCAAACTGATTCTTGTTGACATACTCGGTTGGTGGGTTAAAGTCAGTGCCCCCACACTTGACTCGCTCCCACTTCCGGCGCTGACCCTTTTTCCAAACATAGACAAGGGATTCATCGACTTCTGTATCGAACGGAACAACGGTGAACTCTGCGAGTTGCGCGAGTCCATCGAGTTCGTTGAAAAATGCTGCGAGCATCTGATCGCTGACCGAGCCACTCTGATCGATGGCGACTGCGATGCGAGCGGTGCGCTTGACTTTGCGACCGGCGTGAACGCGAGGGTAGCGGCGATTGATACGCTTGATGCTGGAAACTTTACTTGAACGAGTTGATGTCTTGATGAAGTAACGAAGAGTCTTACGCCAGTCAACTGAAGTTGAGAGGCGATCCATGATCTCCTTTCTCATATCTGAACCAACTGAACCCCAACCTTTCTTCGTGGCATCTTTGGCTGCCTCGCGGATGCTGTTCTTTAGTCGCTCTTTGGCGATCTCTTTGACAGCATCGGAAAGTTTGCTATCGTTCTCGCCCCAGCCATCGTGAGATCCTTGCTTGTCGCCATCACCCTCTTGTCCATCTTGTCCTTCACCCTCGCCCTCGCCATCGGGAAGCATCGCGTAGTATTGATCAGCGGATAGCCCGACAGGGAAACTTTCAAACATAGAACCTTTCTCGGCAGGGATAAGGCAACCTTTCGGCAGTGCGTTGACCATATCCGGAAGTCCGTTGATGGCGAGATCGGTGGCGTAGTTCCACTTCTTGCTCATTCCTCCCTCTGGGAGTCGCCCCGTGACATGGAGGAAGATGATGTGGTAAAATTCGTGTTTGAGGATCGCGAGTCGCTCGGTGTCGGTGGCAAGTGAGGCGAAGAACTCAGGGTTGTAAAGAAGCTCAAAGTTACCAGTATGCTCATTCACCCAAACACCAGCGGTCTTGATGTCGGTCTTGATCCTCTTGTCGATGCGACGAGAGAGTGATGCGAAGAACGGCTCGTCAAGTAATAGGCGAGCCATGTGCTGGTTGAGGTCGAAAGTTGGGATTGCTGGATTTGTCATAGATTTCTCCTTTCTACATCTATAATGTAACACGGCAGAACCGTCAGTGCAAGGATTATTGTGTCAAGTAAATGTCAAGAGTTGAAACAAGAGGTTAAAGCCCCTCTTTCGAGGGGCAAGTTATTGACTAGCCAGCAAGGATACGGACAAGGAAGTCGCCGCTGCGAGTGTGAAGCCCGATGGCGTTCTTCTCGCTAGATGCGCCGACAACACTCCACAACTTCATCGCTGGCTCGGAAGGCAGAGATGTAAAGTAAGCGGTCAGGTTGTCCAACTGAGCATCGGTAAGGTCAGTTTTAACTGCCTCTTCGACTTCAATCTTCTCGATGAGAGCGCAGTGATCGTTGATGCCGAAGTCCTCGGTTTTCTCGATCTTGCCATCGTCGATGATGTCGGCAGGAGTGACGACACGAGTGTAGTTCGCGGCGAAGTCACGGAGAGCGACAGCACCCTCGAAGCCGACGAACGCAGTGGCGAGAGTGAAGAGTGCGTCATAGTCAGCACCCTCACCGAGAAGCCCAGCAGCATCAGCAGTAGAGTTGAGGCGATCCCAAGAGCGGCGTGAAGGATAAACCTTGTTCGGCTCGAAGTCACCAGTGTGCTCCAAGTGAGAGCGATTGTTGTTGATGAAGTCCCAAGTGAGAGCAGCAACATTGTCCTTGCCCCAAGCGAGCCAGTCTTCGACAGTCGGCTCAACATCGAACACTGTGTAGCGGTCGAGTTCAGCAGGATCCATCTCGTGGACTTGGTATTGTGAGCCGTGTTCGCCGCCGTTGATGGCAGCGATGACTACGGTGTCGGGGTGAATAGTAACACCATTCAACTTGCGAGAGTCCATCAACTCGAAGAGTCCTTGACGAACCTCTGGCACAGCGCGATCAACCTCATCAAAGAAGAGGACGACAGGCTCGGCGACAGCGGTAAGGAACCAGTCAGGCGGGTTAAAAGTAGTTGCTCGCATACCACCGATCTCTTTGTCGGTGTTGTCGGGCAAGCCAACGAGGTCGCCTTCTGTCATCTGTGAAGCGCGGCGCTCCACGACAGCGCGGTCAAGGCTGGTAGCAAGTTGATAGACAACTTGGGATTTACCGATGCCGTGACGACCACGAAGTAAGATAGGAAGGCGCGAGTTGGCGACGAGAGGGGCGATAGTGTTGAATGTTTTGAAATCGACTGACATTGGATTCTCCGTAGAGGGGGGTTAAAAATAGTTTTCTTTATTTACATCTATAATGTAACACGCTGGAAGCCCCAGCGCAAGGCGTAGAGGTTAGTGTTTACAACTTCTTGACATCTTTTTGTTCTTTTTCTTCGTCTTCGATGATAACAGAGAAAGGTGCAGGGTTTTCAGCAACCGCCTCTTTGAATGTCTTTTTGCCAGAGAGCAAATCCTTGAATAAGGTGTCAAGTTGTTCAGAAGTAAGGTTAGTGATGTCGATGCAGTTAGGGTTCATGTTGTTCTCTCTTTTTGTGCCCCTATTATACCAAGAATCCAGCAGGTTGTATAGGGAAAAGATGTCAAGTAAATGTCAAGAGACGAAAAGCCAGTTCCCTACTTGTAAATAGGGCGCAGTTCATCACAAGAAAACCGTCGTGGCGAGGTTGGTTTGCTTGAGGCATTGGCGCGAACGCCCATTTCTCTGACAGCACTGAGATTTTCTTCATATACTTCCACTGATTCAAACGGATCAATGAGTCTCTCGATGGATATTTCAGTAGTCTTAGGAGCCTTTGATGGCGCTGCGAAAGCATCATCAACACTATCCGCAAGTTGGGCTAGTTCCTCCTCAAAAGTGGCCGTAAGAGCCTCATAAACATCCTTAACTTCCTCATCAGTGAGAGAGTGAAGTGGCGCTTTGCTTGGAAGATGATCCTCTAATATGTCGTTGATTATATCCACGACATTGATCGCGTTGATGCTAGAAAGAATAGTTTGCTGGATAGTCATGATGGGGTTCCTATAAAAAGAGAGCGGTGATGGTTGCGTAGATGCCAGCCCCAGCAAAAGGGGCAGCGATGGCTAGTGCTGCGAGAGCGAAAGCGATTTCAAAAAAGTCTGTTGTGTTGTTGTTCATTGGATTATCCTATGGTTGTGATGGTTAAAAGTGGTAAATGGTGATGGGGCAACTGGGGATCGAACCCAGAACCTACGGATTAAGAGTCCGGTGCTCTACCAATTGAGCTATTGCCCCCTTGAAAACTAGGTTTTGGGCGCTCGGTAGATTTTGATGTCTTTCTCGTCAACAAGCGCAGGTTTCATCTCTCCCATAAGGAGGATCTTGTATCGCTTGCAGCCCTTCGATGCGTTGCGGATGGGCTCGGTGGTTGAGATAACCGCTGCTGCTTTGCCCTTGTAGATGTTAGGGAACTGTGTTGCGGTTGATCGCACGACAACCGTGGAGCCAACTGGGTATTTGGGCTCTGCCCAGTGAGCGTTGATCACTTTGAGAGCATACTTGCCTCCGCAAACCTTGTCCCAGACATGCTTAGAAGGCTCGTAATCGTGCCCCTCTAGGCTATCGGCGATGTCGTAAGCGGTGACGATGTTTGCAAAGTAAGGTGGGTTTGCTCGGTAGTAGTCCATCATCACGCGGAACTCTTCGCGCAGTCTTGGCTTGAGAACCCAATCGGCAGTCCAGCGTCTGCGAGTTTTGATGA
>Ga0080013_1006596_pt1 | contig 10253 bp, 13 predicted proteins | sample ETNvirenome_6_85_FD_69236 | JGI IMG/M metagenome (GOLD analysis project Ga0080013, IMG submission 69236) | Marine viral communities from the Pacific Ocean - ETNP_6_85 (SPADES assembly) (version 2) | ecosystem: Environmental > Aquatic > Marine > Oceanic | place: Pacific Ocean | collected 2013-06-19
CATAAGCTGAAGTTCGAAGTTTTTAAGAACAGGGACAATGTCCGTTTGTTCCATGAGGGATTTTTGAAGCGCCATCATAATGGCTCCCATTGCTTGATCAGATAATTTCATTTTAACTCCTTATTTATTACCATTTAAAATTGTTTTTGTAATATTCTACTATTTTTGCAATCTCTTTCTTGAATAGCATTTCTGGCTTCCACCCGAGTGCTCTCAGCTTATCATCATTTAAAGCATATCTAACATCTTGTCCCACTCTTTTGTATTCTAAGTTCAAATAATCTTCGAGTTGATATTTGTTTTTTCCATAATAACAATCTAGAATTTGTGTGACAGTTTCAATATTTTTTTGTTCAAAACCTCCAGCAACATTGAATATTTCATTTGTAACACCAGAGTCTATTATCTTAATAACAGCAGAAGCAGTGTCATCAGAATGCAACCAGTTTCTTATTGGCTCACCTTTGTCATGTAGCCTAATTTTTTTTCCTCTCATTAAATGCTTCACACAAAGTGGAATAAGCTTCTCAGGGTATTGTCCCACGCCATAGTTATTTGTTGGTCGAAGAATCACATACTTCATATCGTAAGTTCTTGCCCAAGCAAGAATAAACATATCTGCTGCTGCTTTTGAAGCTGAGTATGGGTTGGATGGTTTTAGGATATCTGTCTCGATATGTTCACCCTCTGTGATGTCTCCATATACTTCATCTGTACTGAAATGAAAGAAGATGGGTTGGTCTTCAACGTTTTTTGGCTTCTTTCTTATGAGATCAAGAAGGTTCTTGACTCCGACCACATTTGAGTGAATAAAATCATGACTATCAATAATACTGTTTCCCACATGAGACTCCGCTGCTATGTTTATAACATAATCACAGTGAGGAAGATAGACAAGCTCCGCTATGTCCTCTTTCACAAAAGTAAAGTTTTCAAACATATTAAAGTCTTCTAGTGATTGTATATTAGCAGCGTATGTACACTTATCTATACCATACACTTGCCAACCCTTTAAAAGACACCTTCTGGTTACATGGGAGCCAATAAGCCCTAAACACCCTGTTATTACTACTAGTTTCATTTTATTATTCCTACATAATCGCTGCAAATTCCGGCAATCTTCAAATTCGAATAATATTGGGTCTCTGCTGGGGTTTGGCAAACAATTATACTATTTTTACACACTGGTTTGCCCGGATAAGTCCATATGAAACCTTGACTAGTTATGGTAAAGTCATCCTTTTGATGCCAAAAACAATGTATGTTGTTATCCAACATGAATTCTAAAGCTTGCAAATTTTTTGCATGACACCAGAACTTGTTGTTGTCAATAAAATTCTTTGTGACTTGATACTGTGGCATGTCGTGTCCTAAAAAAATTCCTTTGGATGTTTTCCATACATCTATTTCAATATTATAACCTGTTTTTAGCACTTTGTCAAGTAAAAGAGGGCTATTTTCTTCTTTTTTTTCTCCGTTTATATTACCTCTGTGTGATATTATTATCATTCTTGAATCTCATAATTCAATTCATTCATGACTTTCATGTCTAAGTGATCACGAAAATAAGCAGACTCGAATTCAGAAACACGAGTGCTGGAGGGCTCGACAAACCTAGTGTTTGTTTCTCTCATTCTAGGATCGAGTCTTTTCTTATGGTCAATGAACAAATTGTTCTTTTTTTGTAAATCAAAATGATTAGCAATTTCTAAAAAAATACTATTTTTTTTAGAATCTATGAAATCTTCAAATCGTATTTTATACACTCTTTCATGATTTTCCTGTATAAAGCCCAGATAATGTGAATTTTTGGAATTCCAGTCGTGTATGAAGTTTTTCATAAACGCTAGTTTGTCTGGATAGTGTTTTTTTCTGGATAGGTAAGTGTTATATGGGTCTCTAAAGGTGAAAAAATATTTAGTCTGTTTGTTTACAAATGCATTGTTGATTATTTTTTCTTTTTGCATACATTCTTTTAGATTATGATAATAGTATTTCTTCGAGATATCTTGAGTCTCCTCCCAATCAGATCCAGACCAATCAATAGCTTCTTTTACAAATCCATGCTTCCATCCAGAAAAATTAGACAAAACAATAATATTGCTGTAATTTAGTTCTAAAAATTTTTGCAAATAGTTTGTCTTAGTTCTCTGAAGTCCGTAGATTTTAAGAATACTAGTTGACATAATTTTTGCTCCCTCTCTCTGGTAGGTGTTTTTCAAAATAAGGATATAACATGGCAGTTGGTAGATTTCCGGAATATAATCTTTGATTTGTTTGATGCAAATTTCGTGGAATCTCCAAATTAGATGGAGACGCATAATAAAACTTTTTATTAAAAATTTTTAAAGATGGCGAGTGACCGTTAGCTGCTGATTCTTTGTGGAAGCTATTTTGACCCGCTTCCCAATTAGACATGTGACAAATACCAATTTTCTGATATGCATCAAAACCTCTGGGGTTTTGCATTTTTGGCACCAAATTGTTGTGCAGTCGATTGTGGCCATAATCATTGATGCAAGTTTTATCTGGGTTATGATATACCGATCTGACAAAGTAATCGGCTTCTTGAAAGCCTATTCCGCAATATCTCTCATCCCAAATACCCACTTTCTTTATAGCGTTTGGTGTATAGCTACAAAAACAATCTCCAGCACCAGTGGCAATAAAATCATATTTATCATGGAGAGAAATAATTTTCTCTAGCCATCCTGAATAAAATGTGACGTCATTTTGGGTGTGTATCAGGATGTCGCAGTCTGGATTTTCAAGATTCTTGAATCCGTGTAATATCGCTTGGTTCCAATTTCTCGATAAGTGTCCTGTGGAAAAATCTGGTCTTGCGTTGTTGTGCAAAACCCTTACCACATTGGTATATTTCTCTTCTATAAAGAAATTAGAATGATTATTTATGATACAAACTTCGCAAAACTTATTGATATCGCACGTACTGAAAAGGCTATTTAGAGTGTCATTCAAGACTTTGGATTCTTGATATGTTACAAGGTAGATTTTTATTCTCATTTGTTCTCCAAAAAATTTCTAAGATCTTCGGGTGTTCCCAAACCACACATCTTATGTACATAAAATGGAATTAAAGTTTTGTTGTCTCCTATAAGTTCATTGTATACAGGAGCAATATAAAACTCATTATTGACTCTTACATCTTTTTCTATCATTTGTTCAGCATATTTTACAAAATCTGAACCTTTTCGGTACCAATAGATACCGCAAGTTGCAATATCTGAGATGGGCTTCTTCTCTGCTACTTCGACTATATAGCCTCTTGCGTTTGTCTTAACAAAAGACCACTTTGGATGTACAGCGTTGAATGTCCATACAATAGCATCCACTCCTGTCATGTTCTTTAGGGAGATAAAATTTTGCCTCTGGTATTCTATAAATTGATCCGAATTAGCTATCAGCAAGTCTTCGTCATTATTGATGTATTCTTTTGCTAAGAGTGCTGTGCATGCGGCACCCTCTGTTAGGCTGTCGACTTCAACTATTCGGCAACTACCATTGGTTATTCTTTGTAATGTATCAATAAGTCCAGCATATTGTTCTATGTGTTTCTTTCTAACGAGAAAAACATATTCAGATACAAAATCTAAATTTTCTACGACTCTTTGTATCATAGGTTTTCCCCTAACATCTATTAGGGGCTTTGGAAAGGTATAGCCTTCTTTTGAAAACCTACTTCCTTCACCCGCCATTGGTATTAAAATCTTCATATCAAACTCCTTATAATATTAATATCAACTTCATCCGCATTGTTTACCTTTATAAGATTACCGCCACTGCTAATGGCGGCTAACATGCCCTTTGGAGAATCCTCTATTATAAATGTGTCTTTTTTATCAAACCCAAATTTTTCCATTATAAATAGATACCCTTCTGGGTCTGGCTTTGGTTCTGACACATCTTGATTTGTTAGTATATAATCAAACATGCTTTCTATTCCTGTTTTTCTCAACATTAAAGATGCCGTTTTTCTAATGCTGTTAGTGTAGCAACATACTACATGACCGGCTTCTTTAATAGCAGATATCATTTCAATTTTTTCATGTCTAGTGACGGCACATCTTTGTATTATTTCTATTGTTTTTTCCTGTTTGAGGTCGTTTATTTGCTTATGCTTTTCCCATGGAACAAGACCTCTTTCAGATAAAATATTTAGCTTCTTGCTGGTTGGTATACCGTTGAAAATAGATTTGTGCTCTTCTTCTGAAATTATAAAATTGCACGTTTCTAACAATGCTTCGTTTAGAGCGTCTCGATGCCAGTCACATGCTTCAACTAACACTCCATCTAAATCAAAAATAAATAATTTTTTATACATTCTTACCTCTTGTGTTTGGATCTATGTTGTTTTCTTGTAAAAGGTGATCTAGCTCACTAGCATAGCACTGGTAGTCCCATTTACCTTTGACAACGGCAGTTGCTATATATGGATATACTATACTGTCCCAATGAAATATGCCTCTTTTTTTCTCAATACCTTCGTAGTAATAGCAACTTCTAAAATTCATATAATTTACATAGTTGTTGGAATTGTTTTCAAAAGACCATATAGAGTCGCCCCTAGTTGCTTTGTAAATATTTATAAGTGTGTTTTTTTTGATAATTGTTGGTTGTATGGCAAACGATAAGTTTTTTGGATTTACATACAGTCTTTGTTCTACTTGGTCGTGTTCTTCATGGTTGTAAGATGCTTTTGCTAGTTTTACTATATCTATGATGCTATCTTTTACCTTCTGTATCAAATCTTTCATAATCTGGTCTTTTGGATGATCCAATAAAAACATATCTTCATGATGAAAAATTACAATTTGTTCATCTATTTTTTGTAATGATTTCCAAACTCTTTCCTGATAGCAGTCGTTGTCATCATATAAAATAACGCTCCAGTCCTCTGTGTCATAACACTCTACGTTATTAGTGATCAAATATTTTCTCTTTCCTTTGAGAAACCTTTCTGATTGCTTGAATAACAAAGGCCAAACATCTGAGTAATCGTAGTGTGAATAAAATACATATGCCTCCATTATAACCACCTAGTTATATGATATAGATCATTTTGCATGCAAAACCACTTGTGATGTAAGTGACTGTCAGTAATTCTCCATTTTGGAAAATGCATCAGATTTTTACTTTTTTCTATTCTTTCACATTCGTTCGTAAATTGTCTTTGGTCATTTGGATCAAAGACGTTGAAATAATTAGAATCTGGCCAGCCAGTAGTTAGTGTCTTTTCGTATTTAGAAAGTGGCTTAAAGTCATTGATTGCTTGTCTATAAATATCAGAGTATTTTAGCATTATCTTGTTTGAACCATAAAACCACATATCACCATATCCGACATTTTTTTGATTCCAATTGGTTGTATATAAAAAATCACTTTCTAGCTCTGGTGTAAAATTTATATACCTCACTTCAGATCCACCTCTAGTCGATACATCAAACCTTGTGGTAATTATAAAATCATATTCTTCTTCTAAAGCAAGTTTAATAGATTCGCACCTAGAATAGTAAAAACTTAAAATTCTTTCAGCAGTGGCATTCTTATACATTGTTTTTTTGCGAGGGAAGTGTTCATCAATATAATTCTGGTGTATTCTATTATCTTTGCAAACTTTTGCAAAGTCTTTTTGTTGCTCAAATATAGATCTCTTAGGAAAATACAAGTTGTTGACTTGCTCTTCACAATTTGGCTGCCAACAATGAACATAGAAATCAACCTCATCGCATTTAGAAACTATTTCTTGCTGGATATGTTCAAAGCCACCTTTAGAAGTAGAAAAATCATTTGTGCTGATCGTACCAAAATACCCATGCAAACAAACAGCTACTTTCATTTTACCACCTCTATGTCTTTAAACAAGTCAAACTCACGAAGATCTCTGTAATAAGGTTCTTCTGGTAAGTCTGGTACATGCTCAGGATAATTCTGCATGAGCATTAAGCCTCTTGCCGCTTGCTCAGGTGACATATAGGCATTATAGCCGTTTATTTGAATATTGTCCTCATGGTACTTGACAACTCCTCGGCCTTCATAACGAGCCTTTTTGAGCCATTCTACAGCTTCTTTATTGTCCGTCAATATCATACCACCTTTTCCAATCTTAAGGTGCTTTTTGATATGAAATGACAAACACATGAACGACCCAGGAATATACATACCAGAGGTTAGTCTTTTAGCTGCATCCCATATTGGATATGGCTCAAGCTGATATATACCGTTCCAAGTGTAGTCTCGAAATTTTACTTTACCTCCAGCATGCATTATTGATTGTGGAACTGAAAGATAGGTCTTGGCAGGTATTGTTACCTCCTCAACTCCAAGATATTCACAACATATTAGCAAAGCATCTGTGCAGTTATCTGTAGATACAGCATACGGCGCACCACAGTAATCAGCAACTGTTTCTTCAAACATTCTTACAATTTCAAAAGGATTGTGTCTCATAATTTTTCACCTGTAAAGTAATCTGCGGGATCTATATTGAATATCTTGTTGGTAGCAAAAAAATTGTGTTTTCTAGCGCATATATTAAAGTTTACAGAGAGGTGTTTTAATAATTCTTTTCGCGCTAAAGAAAACTCTTGATAAGGGCTTGAACGTATTTCTCCACATATTATACCAATATTACTTAAGTCTTTTCCTAAAAGAATATCATATTCGGAACCTTCACAATCAATTTTTAAATAATCAATAAAATTGACTTCACACAATTCAAATACTTTTTCTAAACTAACGGTTGTGACCAGTTCGTATTCTTCAAATGAACTTTCATATACTACACTGCTGTTTCCACTGTTAAGACTATTGTTGTGTACATCACATTTAAGCTTTAGAACATCGCCGGTGTTCTTTGAAACCGCTAGATTGTGTATATGAACATTATTTTTTTTATTTTTTTGATTAACCTTTGTTCTAGCTACAACTGAGGTATAATATCCTGGTTCAAAAGATACAACTTTTTCAAAACTATCTGCTGCCATATCAGAAAAACATCCAATATTACATCCGATGTCAACAGCTGTTTTCATTTTAAATGTATTATCTACTTGCGTAAAATTAGAAATTGGGTAAGAATGTCTAACATCTTGATACATTTTATCCCACCATAATTTTAGATTAATAGCATTTTTCATTTCATCATAAACAATCATTCTTTCTCCAATATATAATATTTCTTTTTAAAACCGCAAGACTCAAACAGCTTCAAGCTTGCTTGGTTGTCTACCTTCACTTTTGCAAAGGAATCGGGGTGTAGTTTCATAAGCTCGTTTATCATAAATGATGCTACTCCTTTCTTTTGATGGTTAGGGTGAGTTGCAACTCTTATATCCCTGCTTATAACACCAGTATAGCCTAAAAATTGCCCTTTGTCAACACAAACATAAAAATAATCATTGTTATTGTTCATAAAAAGTCTATGTTCTTCAGAGTTAATGTGGTGTTGTTTTATGAAACCTTGCTTTACACCATCCATGTTTCTTAATTGTCTTATATTTTCCCAGTGCTTTTCTTCACACTTTACTAACTCCATACATCCTCCTGTTTTCCAAAAGGACTGTTGGAGTTTAACCAATAACTTGTAAGATAACCTCTTGTGTACTTCCACCCTTCCAATTCTAACAAAGGATTCAAACAAGAACCAATGTCTAAAAAAGTATTGTTTTGATTTTCTTTAAAACAATCGTGTATTATAAAATTAGACAGAGATGCCGCTGAACATAAGATAACGTGGTTTTCTATATTATTGTCTCTTATATATTTAGCTACTTTCTCTGATGTATCATAATTCTCTACCATACAGTTTGAACCTATTTCGAACTTCTTGCTTATCTCAAAGGGAAGTTTGTCCGTGTTTGCCATTTCATTTACAACATAGATCACTTTTCTCTTATTTAAAATAGGAATCAATTCCTCAACAAATCTTTTATAATTTGCATTTATCAATAAATTTGCAAAAGTCAAATTGTGATGATCTCCGCCGTGAAACGAAATAAACCAATCAAAATTTTCTTTACCCACATGCCCATCGGACGAGGTACAAATCCCCTTATAATAATTGGGCTGGTTGTGTATGTAACACTCTATTAATTTTTCTCTATATTTTTGATGCTTGTCGGGATAAAATTCTTTGTGTTCTTCTTTTGTATATCTATTAGAACCTTTAATGTTCCCTGTTATATAGTGATTGTCTGCTAATACAACTGTTTTGTCTTGCAATATGAACATCTCACCATCAGAAAATCTACTAAAGGCAAAATTCTCACCAACTCGTAACATTGTCGATATCTGTTCAAATGCGTTTTTAAAATCTTTCATAGTTTTACCTGCTTTACGGTTTTCCAGCCTTTCTTAAGCCCTTCTTGGACGCATGAGTCCCTTTCGGAGAAGAACGCTTGGTGAGACACTGCTCTGTTAGTTGAGGTGGCTTTATCGTCAATACCGAGTTCATTACCAAGTATGGAACCATGCATTGTCTTGTCACCTGCTGGGTGTGGTGGGCAGTAAGTTGGTATTCCACCGTGTATCTTGGCCATGAAGCCAAATTGGATATCTTCTCCGTTATCCCAAGTGACAGGCTTTTCTTGCCACAGGTACCTCAACCATTCACGCTTAAAAAACCAAGAATGACCAACGAGATCAACCTCGGTTACCTCGGCGTTGTTAGTTGGCCACCCACATCTATCGTGTTGAACGTATTGTTTTCCCTTGAGGAGAATACCGGCGGAGCCAAGTATACCTTCATGAGTCTCCATAGTCTCTAAGCAGTTCTTGTGCCAATTTTGACCCGGCACAGTGTCGTCGTCGTACATTGCAACATACTCTGTGTCTGCTAACAGTGCAGCAGCGAATCTCCCATAGAACTTCCAGTTATAATCATTCTTGAACACTCTGTCCACTTCGAGACTCGTTGGGTCAAAGTCTTTATTATCTTCGTGGTAATTTACCCAAAGCCAGATTTGCACGGGCTTAACACTCTGTTTTCTTATTGCCTCCACTTGCATCTGTAGATTGTAGGGTCGGCGATAACAATTCAAGATAACCGTGATATCTCCCTCTTTAGTCTCCTTAATTGAAAAAAGAGCATTACAGATATCATCAACCACTCTTTCTCTTTGAGAGTCGACGTATTCTATAAGCTCTTCGCCTTTATATTTAGGGAACCATTCTTCGTAAGTACAGCCATTGAGATTGTTTGTCATAAGTTTACAACCAAGCATTCTCGCCTCTATGATAACACGACAGAAGCTTTCTAAAGTTGTTGGAAAGAAGACAAATTTTTCGTATTGACCCAACTTGTCTATAAAATTTTTATACGGCATCTTATTTACAAGATCATATTCTATATTTTTAGCCTCACAAGTTGAGACTGCTTTGTCTTTACCTTTGATGGGATTTGGATCGTTAAGGATGAAAGCTTTGCCATTCTTTTGTGATATGGAGCGTCTTATAATATCTAGACTTTCTTTTGACCACAAAGAACACCCAAGCGAAATAATGTTGTCTATATTCAAATTACTTTGTAAAACATCCTTGTGTTTTACACTTTGACATAAGACCTTTTTAGCTGAAGCGTAAAAAGATTTATTCACAATTGCGCTTGGGGGTGCCTTAAAGTCTCGAAAATCAGCAGGGTTCCTATTTGAAAGATATTTGTGGTCATGCTCTAGGATAATATAATGGTCTGAATACACTTCTAGTCTTTTCTTAACTTCGTGATTGAGAGATACAAAATTAGATATGATAAAGGAAAAACCGCTTTTAATGTAAAGTTCTAAATGTTTGTTTCCAAATTCAGAACACTTAAAAGTGGCCACTTTTATGCCTCTTTCTCTTAAGCAAGAGATCAACACATCATCGTATATTTCAGCTCCTCCTTGTACCTCACTAGCAAAGAAATCAGATAAAAAAACTACCTTGTTCATTCAAACTCCAACACAATATCTTCCTGTTGTTCCAGTATAGAAGAATCAAACCCCAATACATTATCAACAAATATTTTATACAGCTTTTCGTCTTCAAACTTATCAACAAGAAGAGCCTGTAATTCTCCAGCAGTCTCCTGACATCCGTCCAAGTTCTTCAAAGTCTTTCTAAGGGTCATCTTATAGCTTCCTTGATCAGCAAATGCCCACATCGAATCAGGTTCGATAACACCTTTCCACACAGCCTGTTTCTGTACTGGTTGGAGGGTATAATCAACCGATTGGAAGTAATCCTTCCCTTCATGG
>Ga0080013_1006597_pt1 | contig 10253 bp, 9 predicted proteins | sample ETNvirenome_6_85_FD_69236 | JGI IMG/M metagenome (GOLD analysis project Ga0080013, IMG submission 69236) | Marine viral communities from the Pacific Ocean - ETNP_6_85 (SPADES assembly) (version 2) | ecosystem: Environmental > Aquatic > Marine > Oceanic | place: Pacific Ocean | collected 2013-06-19
GACGCAATATAACTTCGTATCTCTAGACTCTATGCAATCAAAAGATCCAGAATTCCAAGACGACAAGGAAAGAACTGGCATAATGGCTCGCCCCCTCGCCACATCAAACCTCGGTTCGGACAAAATACCATCGTGGAACATAAACACGCTTGGTGGAACACTCCTAACGGGAAGCACTACATCAGTTATAACATCTAGCGCATCGTCAATAGTCCAAGAAATACCTCAAATAGGTGCAGAGGTGACATATTATATAACCCCAGTGATGATGGGTAATGAATTCACCGAGGGTGAGATAGAAGATGTTAATAATGGATTCGCAGACGGAATACCGCAAGACATATTAGAGGGAATAGACATTGCCTTCGAAACAGAAGTGCTTCCAGACGGAAGTTCATTCCTGATAGACAAGGACGACTTGATATTACAAATAGTTGAAGACAACGCTCCAATGGGCAATGACAACTTTGAAGTCGAGGTTTTTGAAGTCAAAGTCGAGACAGTTGATAACATTGCTACCGAAAAGCTTATCCCAATGGTATTCAAAAAAGATCCAATACTAATAGTAAACGACATTCTTGTCGAGGCAGTAGAAGAAGACGATGTAGAAATAGACTCAACATTCGTAGAATATTACTTCGACTTGGAACTTGATGGCGAGATAAGTTCAGATGTCATATGTCCAAAACTCGTCAACGCAGACAAAGACATATACAAATACGCATTCAAAGAGTTCGCTTGTCCAGACATCCAGCCAAACTATCAATATCTAAGTCCGTATTCTCAAAAAGAAACTGACACAGAGTGCGGAGATTAGATATGGCTTGTAAACTACAACCAACGGTTGAGACTTTTGGGGTTCAGTTGTTTGGAAACACGACAGTTGCCTCAACAAGTATTGATCCAAAAATAAGCATACTTGCTGACATTGAAAATTTAACCATTTTGTTGAAAGATGGAGAATTGTCCGATTACATTAGGGCAATATGTATTCTAACAATAGATGATACGGAAAATTATACAATGCGTGGCGTAAAGATAGAAAACACAGATATATATTCTGGAAGGATAGAGTTCGATGTAGATCTTTCAGACATGTCTTTCAACTGGTGGGACTCGTTTACCGACATTTGGTTTGAGACATACATATTTGTAGACACTAAGCAGATGTCAGAGGACTATAATATTACAATTTCAGATGATTATTTAGATATGAAAGGAGAGGTACTCACAACATATATTATAAAAGATGGTGTAGTCAACTATGACTTACCAGTTGTTGACAACAGATTGTCATCTTATGACAAGCCCCTCGAAGTAGGCGGCTGTGTAGTGGAATCAGAAACATCGGCTATCGATAAGAATAAAAATATGACTATCGACACGGGATATAAAATTGATGAAAACGATGTTATATCTCCAGATGATAATAAAAAGCCAAGCATTGTTGAAAAACAAATGATAAAAGTTGGAACACAAATTAAGACGTATTTTTAATAACAGACATTATGAACAAAACTAACTCACATTTCACCGACTTAATGATAACCAAGGATACTTCTGGTAACGCAGACTTCATCTTTGGCGTAGATATGAACAGGATGACAATAGACAACTCGGCATACTCCGCCCTCATAGCAGATATGACTGATGTCGCCAAAAGACAAATCGCAGAAAATAGCGAGATACTATCATTCAATATAACACGCCGTCAAGTAAAGAAGGGACTATCTCTAAACACTCTCGGCAGTCCATCAGTGCCAGAAGTATTTACCAACGAGACAATATCTCACCAAGTGTTGGGATCAATAAACGAGATGAACGAAGTCCCACTGTCAGTCTCTGGACAAACATCGGGAATAAAATATCTAACAGCATCAGACATCGGCTTATCAAAGCAGACAGCGGGAACATATCAATACGAACTTTCCATCTCGCTTGTAGATGGGTTTATTCCGACAATAAACAAACTCCTCAAGAAATTATACAGAACAAATAACGATGTATCTGATTATATCGCCCTATTGGACATCCCAGACAACTATGATCCAATTAAGCAGAAGTCTAAGATATCAATAAGAAAGACTAAAACAGATGAGATGTCCAAAACATATGTTGATGCTCTGTCATATTTCCAAAACCTAAAAAACATTAGCACAGAATACAAACGAGCGGCATCTCTCATTGCCTCCGCAGGCGCATCAAAAGAGAGTATAGGAACTTTTCAAAAGAGACTAAACACTGTTATAAGTAAACTTGAAGGACTTATTTCCAAAACAGAGACAGGTGTATCTCCGTCAAGTGCGGCAAATAATCCATCAAATTCAGGACTACCCAATACTCCAACTGTAGAAATAAAACAGTCCTTCGGCAATACTATAAATGTTGAGTGTAAAAACGACAAATATGTTGATTATTTTAAAGGAAAGGGAAAAATCGGAGGAGGACTAAACGCATATTCTAATACAGAGGTAAGAAACAGCACACCAGAAACTACTTATTTAAAGGCACCAATGACATCAATAGAGATGCTGGAAACAAGAGGAGTGTCTCTTGACGTAACACCATCATCTGAAGATAACATGTGCGAGGTAGAAAATAAACAAACAATGAGTACGGAGAAGTTCATTGGAGCTTCCGCAACATCAACAGGTGGGCTACTGAAGGACGACTTGAGCCCGATAGATTTATCAACAGTTTCAATAGGAAGTCTCGTAAGCACAAATGATATAAACATAGCAGTATCATCAATGACACCAAAGCTATCCTCCGTAAGTTCTTTTCAAGCCCCCACAAACAATATCACAAAAGTAATGCCAAAAGAGATTACAACAGGGCAAGTTATTGCCACAGGAGGAACGGACACTCTAAGCACGGTAGGCGTGATGGTGCTCGTCGCATCTCAAAACTCAGATGTAGAAATGTGTTCAACAGGTGGAACGACATCTATGTTAAAATCCCTCGAATGGAAATCAATCGAAGAGGTAGACGAGACAAAAGGCGCAACCATGTTATGCAAACAAGAAAACGGATCGCTTGAAGTAGCAAACCAGTTCTTCTTGATGGAGGTGAAATAATGGCAATAATAAAATGCGATGATGTAGTTGAAGAACAAGAAGTAATTGACGAGGAGTCAAGCGGAACCACTCCAGAGCCATATGTTGAACAAGATAACGTCAGCTTAGGTAAGAAATTATTAGTAGTCGAAAACACTTCTTTTTCACCGCCCACGCCATTTGTTGATACGCTACCAGAAATTAGAAACTCAGACATTTCAGATACATTTAGAGCAGACGCTGGACTATACTGGTATCTATCTGATGACGGAAAAATGGCGCATCCTACTCTTGGATATATTATTATGTCAGAATCAGAAGACGAAGCTTCTCTAACTGGAACAATCGGAATGTCAAAAACAGAGTCGAAGATAAACATTATTGGAAACAGTAACTACTTCACTTCAACTGAGCAATGGGACGCAATAGTCAATGGAACTGACGAATCTCGTTCATCATCCCTAATACCAGTTGGGCATACATTTACTGATCACGCATTCGAGATGAACACTCCATTTTCCAAAAAAGAACTAGAAATGTTCGCAAACATATCAAATGCTGTCAGTGTAGCAGATGTCGAGTCAGACTACGACTTCTACTCCAAGGCGTATGAAGAAGGGATAACATCAACAAATGTTCCCGAAAACTCCCTCCCTCATCTATACACAGAAGTTCAGAGAGGCGAGTCTGGTGAAATGAATACCGACAAGCTACCAGCAGGATATTTCCGAGACTGGATGAATAGAGTATTATCCAACCAAGATGAGATGAATACTGTAGCCAAAAGATACGAAAATGTAGCAATACTAGACAGCGTTGTGAGCGAGGAAAATATCTTAGATTCTGAAAACAAAACAACTAGTGCTTTCGAGATACTAATGGCGTATGCAAACCGAGAAAACCTATTCCCAATGAATATGAATATTGAAATGGACACTATTGACTCGTCTAATGTAATGCTTGAGGCAGAGGATGTGGGAATGGTTGACGATATAGTTAGACTTCTAATGAGTGAAGGAAACGTAGAACCAGTTGTGATGGAGCCAATATCGCAGGTTAAAGCAGAATTTGTAGACGAACCAGTATCAATTATAACCGAAGAAGTCCTCCAAGGTTCCTATGATAAAGTCGCCGACAGTATGGCTAAACTGAATCAGAGTAAAGCAATAACCGCATACATTCCAGATACCGTAATGGCTGAAATAGATTCATTTATTGCTGATGTAAAAAATGGAACATGGAGTGAAGAAGTGGCGGCAGACATTCAAAGCAAGGTAAGTGGAGTCCAAAGCAATGGCTCTATATCTGGCTACGACATGGAACTTGTAAATCAAGTGACTCAAGAATTGACAGACTTAATGGACTCCAATTCTCTTATGAACAGTGTGGTTTCAACAAATTACAACATGGTAAACAAAAATGTCTTCTAATATAATAACAACAAAAGAATTTGCCATATCAAAAGAAATCACCGCCACTGAGACGACAGGCGAAGAGATTCACCTTGTCAACGAACAAAGCAAAGCAGATGTGGAACTTGTTGACTTTGAGGCTTGGTTGTCAACTTATTTGGATACAGCCATTGTATATAACAATGACTTATCGCACGCAACAATGCTGGGCGAACCAGTTGATGAAGAATGTCAATCATTCTTTGACACGCTCCGAGCACTATTGATGGCTGGAAAAATACAGAGTATAATAACTGGAAAATTCCGATCATACATAGAGGTTCTAAGCGGAAAAAAGGCATACAACGAAACCCTCGTCTATGAAATAGAAAAAACATCCCCAGACAACTCACAAGCCATTCAGAGAACATTCATACCAAACTTGGAAAAACTAACTCTACTAAGATACATCGACACACAAGTAAAATACAACAAAGAATATACCTACGAAATCTTCGCTCATCAATTCATTATTGGAACTGAATATGAATACATTCGTCTAGCTGGAGTTGGAGAATTCACCGCCACATTCGATGTCCAATATAAGCCATCTCTCAAAATCGCCCGCATACCGATATTCAAGCAAAGCGCACGACTACTGGACGCAGCACCTCTACCGCCAAACGTAGAACTCGTCCCATACAAAGGCGTGTTCACCGAGTTCCTCATAAACCTAAGCGGAAACTCAGGCGACATAGAAGAGATGCCTGTAATAATAACCGACGCAGACGCAGACTTCTACAAGAAATACAGAGAAGCAAGAGGGCTTGACGAGGATGCTCCAATAAGGTTCGCCAATGATGACGCATCAGGCAGGTTCGAGATATACAGAACAGACGTCGCTCCAAAGTCATACGAAGACTTCCGAACAAGCCTCTACGCCATCGTAGGCGCAGTGGATGTCGCATCAGCGTCAATGAAGTCAAAAGTTCAGACAAATAAGAAATACTACTACACATTCAGAGCGCTTGATCAGCACGACAACCGCTCAAACCCATCCCCAGTATACCAAATAGAAATAGTAGAAAATAACGGAATGATGTTCTTCCTCTCGTCAGTATATCAGTTCCCGACAATAGAAGACAAGACAACAAGTGCAAGAACATTCCAGAGATTCCTAAAAATAAATCCAAACATGATTCAATCATTGGTAAATATGGAGGAAACTTTCCCAGAGGATTATATGGATGGGAATGTCGCCTCTGCCTTTGAAGCTCCTGGAGACAGGGTTATTCTTGGCAAAGCAGAACAAGACGTATGGGAGAAAAACTTCAAACTGCGAGTGACTTCCAAGCACACTGGAAGGAAGTTCGACATAAATCTCACTTGCAAGACTCAATATAACAAACTAGACAAATGAAAACAACTAAAATTTGGTAGTTTATTACTATCCAATACTATTTATAACGAAACGGAGAATAAAATAAATGGCTTTCCTTGACAACTCGGGTGATATTATCCTCGACGCAGTATTAACAGACACAGGCAGAATGAGACTCGCTAAAGGCGACGGTTCGTTCAAAATAGCGAAATTCGCCCTTGGTGACGATGAAATCAACTACGAACTATACAACAAGAATCACGCAAGTGGTTCGGCATACTACGACATCGAGATAGTGCAATCACCAGTTCTTGAAGCATTTACCAACAACACTTCCATGTTGAAGTCAAAGCTGGTAACAATCAGTAGAACAAACTTACTATACCTCCCGCAGATTGTAAATAACACTACAGTTGGACTTGCATCCAACTCTACCAACAATATCTTGACAGTATTGGTTGATCAAACAACTGTAGAAGATGTAGCAATAGCGGCAACTGGTGACTATATCAACGGATACCGAATCGGAGACACAAAGAATCCAGTAGTTATGGATCAGGGAATAGTATCCGCCGCAATAGGAGCAGGTTCAAGCGTCGTTCTCGACGCAGACTTGACTGAAACTCAGTTTATGATAGAGATAGACAACAGGTTCGGAAACATTTGGGATGGCTCAGGCGCAACACAGGCAACACCTTCATTCGTAGATGATGACAATGTTGCTACATACTATCTATCAAAATCCACAAACAAGACTTACTTCGGCAAATCAGGCACAAAAATGAGTGGAGAAGTTCTCTCAGGTCCAAGAGGCAACAGACTTCAGTTCCTCGTAGCTCCTTCCGTTGACTTAAACTCAAGCACTTACTTATTCACTCAACTCGGAACAACTGCTACTCTCGGCTCCGCTGTTTATCAAATAGACACCACAGTTCGCATCACAGGCGTAACTACTGGTTACCGACTTGACTTACCAATCAGATTCGTGAAGAAGCAATAAGGATAACAAAATGGCTACAACTTTCAAAACACTAAACTCAGCAAACGATGTTACAAGCACGAGAACTCTTCTTCACGAAGCAATCCCTCTCACTGGAACTATCGCATCTGGAACTTACACTGATGGAAATATCAAGACTTATTCTCACGGAATGTTTGAGAGTGTATACGATTATCCGTATCTAAGTTCATCAGCAAACCACATCTTTGACATCACAACTGGATACGCATCCAACTCTCCTCTATCAGGTGCATCAAGCAATCAGAACTCAAAGAAACTAAATGTATACAGCCAAATGGCGCAAGTCCTCGTCGGCTACGACGCAACAGGAAGTATCCAAAGCTTTGACAGAGATGGTGATCTCACTAGCGGAGATAAAATTAACGAAGCAATCTTCGTAAACTTCTCTCGCCTTTTAACAAAAGACGAAATCAAGAAAGGCTCCTTCTCAATGTCGATTATGACAGGTGGAGCCCCAACAGCCGTCAGTGACGCAATGACTATTACAGATGACGGCGCAGCAAGCTCGTATAAAGTAAACTCTCCAGCAGGAGAATATGGTATACTCTACACAGGCTCTGCCGTTGCTGGAGCAGGGGTTGGACTAGTCTATTATCAAGCGGGCGTAGCAGTCCTTTCAGGTTCAGTTTTCGCAGCATCCCAGATGGGCAACGGAGCCCTTGTTGCAACTGGTTTTGACGCCATCGCAACTGGATCAAATATCGAAATGATGGCGGACTCTTTCCGAAACCGACTACAAAACATCTCGTTCAACAATACCGTAGAACTAAACTCAACCGTTTACTTCTGCCGAGCATCACACAACGAGTTCAACTACAGCAATAACCCAACTTATCTTTCAAGCAGTCAAATCCGAGTCAAGAACAGTACAACCGACAACCCAGTATCTTATGTTACTACCGTCGGATTATACTCTTCAGACAACGAACTTCTCGCAGTAGCAAAGTTATCAGAACCACTAAAGAAAGATCCAAATACAGAGGTTACCCTACGAGTTCGACTCGACTTCTAATACTTCACAAGAGACAAAGTGAAAGATTATAACAATCTTCTTTTGAAAGTCAAGTATTTATATGCTAAAATAGATTATCAACAGGAAGTATTCCAACAAGCAAAATTGGACTTCGAAGAATACGCAAAGAAGTTCTGCGAGGAAAACGGAATAGAGATAGAAGATCCAGAGATGGATAATGAAACAACAGATGTTGACATCAGAAGAGACGACATCGATTTCAACATAGAAGATGTCGAAACGCAAAGCGACCACATCAAGAAACTATTCAGAAAAATAGCAATAATGACGCACCCAGACAAACTCACCAAACTTGACGACTACGAGCGAGAGAGAAAGACAGAACTATTCCTCAAAGCGAGAGAGGCAGCAGAAGCAGGCAAATGGTTCGCCCTCGTAGATACCGCAAATGCCTTGGGAATAAAAACTCCAGAACCAGACGAAGAACAACTCGGTTTACTTGAAAATGAATCGGAGAACGTTGATAAAGAAATAAAGAACATAGAGTCGTCATACGCTTGGATAATGTATAACTTGGAAACCGACGAGCAACGAAAGTTACTTATGACTACTTATCTCAAGGTTTTAGGCGTTCATTTCGGCAAAGATACAGACTAACATCTATTTATAAGAGCAATGACATTTAAGAAGTTCAAAAATACAGACATTTTTCACAACACTCTTGAGATGAACCCAAGTTACGACTTCGTGGTTTACGACGGAAATATCTATCTCAACAACGCCACAGGCACTATCGACTTATACGATGGGTTAAGGACTTTGGGAGTAAGTTCTTCATATCCGTATATACCATATTCCAGCGATGGGTTATCCTTCGTAGGAGTAAGTTCAACAACTCTTGCAGGGACGGATTATGGAGACGAAATGTCAGGCTCTTATCCACAAACAGCAGGCATCTCACGAGAATACATAACTTCCTCTGCCGCAACCATAACAGGCACAGCGAACCACCTCAACTCACTACAAAACACGCTCAACTATTACAGAACAATGAGCGAGTATTACAACTTTGATTACTACACGGGAAGTGCGGCAGTCAACCTAATAAGCATTCCGTCAATAGTCTTCGGCAGAGCCATCAAAAAAGGCACCGTAGAAATGAACTTCTACGTCAGTGGAACTCTCGTCGGAAAGCTAAAAGACAAAAACAGAAACGGAGAACTAATCCAAACCGAAGGCGTAGGAACCGACAGAGTTGCAGGCGTCGTCCTATACAACGAAGGGTTCGCCCTCCTTACGGGAACTTGGGACATCGGCAATGGTTTTGCAGGCGAGGACTATAATGGAGGAGGCTCCAACATAACCGCTTCGTGGGCAAACTATGGTGCAGGAATGAATGACGGGCTTTCATCAGTTGTTCCATCGTCCAGTTTCGGACTATCCTTTGATGGAACAACTAAAACACAGACACTTACTCTTCTCGCACACGCAGAGAAGGGAGAGTATAACCACTCAAATAATCCAACATATAAAACATACGGACAAACAACAACACCCCTGACTTCAAGTATGCGATATGTTGAACCACGAGAACTAACGATAAAGAATGTCGTCTCGTCTTCTTTCTCCGACACGGACGCGGACTTTCACAAGACGACATACATCTCCTCCGTCGCAATATATGACGAACACAAAAATCTCATAGGAATAGCAAAGGTTGCTACACCTATCCGCAAGGACGAGAATACAGAATACTCAATAAGGATGAAAATTGACATATGAAAAAAATAACAGAACCACAACTAAGACAAATCATTTCTGAAGAATTGCTATTAGAATCGAAAGATGAATTGATGAATATGATAAAAGGCGACGAGACAGTTGCTAAAGTGTGGGCGGAGCTTCAAAACCACACAAGGAAAAACGGCTTGCGCCAACGCAAAGCAGTTAATATCATCAATTTCCTAAATGCCTTGGAAAAGCACGCCCCAGAGCTTCTCTCTCAAGAGTATGTGCCAGGGCAAGTTCAATTTTCTAGTAAACCACAAGAATAATACTTAGGACAATCATGAAAGTATTAGGGCTTGATATAAGCACCACAAAAATAGGCATAGCCTTGCTTGACGACGAAGAACTGATCGTCAGCGAAGTAATAAAACTGAAATCAAACATGTCGTTAGAACAAAGGGCACACATTTTTGAAGAAAAGATGTTGCAGCTTGACGACAAACATGTTATAATGGACGTATATATAGAAGCACCAGCAATGATGTTCGGAGGTGGGCGCACAACGGCAAACACAATGGCGAAGCTCCAAAGGTTCAACGGAATGACGAGCTTCATCGTCAGTAGCGTGTTTGAAATAGAGGCGCTCCAAATAAATCCACTCTCCGCCCGTTCAGCACTAGGCATAAAGATGCCGAGAAAACTC
>Ga0080013_1006598_pt1 | contig 10249 bp, 12 predicted proteins | sample ETNvirenome_6_85_FD_69236 | JGI IMG/M metagenome (GOLD analysis project Ga0080013, IMG submission 69236) | Marine viral communities from the Pacific Ocean - ETNP_6_85 (SPADES assembly) (version 2) | ecosystem: Environmental > Aquatic > Marine > Oceanic | place: Pacific Ocean | collected 2013-06-19
TTTTATTTAAGGCCATTGTCTTAATTCTCCTCACGATTCTTTGTTAAGGTATTTGGTGCCCAATCAATAACAGCTTGAACTTCAGATATTAATTTATCAATCAACGGCAACGCAATTAGTTGACTCTCACGTGTAGCTCGATTGTCTAATAGAACCCGCAGCCCCGTGATGTCGTGGATGTACAGTTCCAAACTACGTACGATCGCAGCCCTGTCATCATCTTCACGACTCGGAACGAATTGTGATTCCAAATCGATCTGCCTATTTTTTAGCTTTCCCATCTTCTTCTCCTTCTTTTTTAGTTAATCGATTAATTAACTTATGAGTTGAGTATATACTAAAGTATATACTAAGGGCAAGCCCTATTCGGAAGCAGAAAAAATAAAATCCATCGCAGTGAACGCGTAGCTGCTTGCGGTGAATACCATCTCAGGATCATTATCGACGGCGGCAGCCCACGATTTAACATATTGTTGGCTGTTGTCCCTGGTAGATATATCAAGCCCCAAATCTTGCGATATGAACGAGGCACACATCTCAGCGGTCATTTCCTCAACGCCACGATCCGCGTGATTGGAGTAGGTAAGGTGGCTGCGGTCTAATCGCCCGAGTTTTTTATTATTAGTGCTGTGGGCTAATTCATGGAAGAGAGTGCTATAAAAAACATCGGGATGTTCGAACGCGTTGCGCGGTGGAAGGTGGATTGTATCGTCATTGCGATTGTAGTGCGGATTTTCTGAGGGAGCCAACCCGCGCTCGAAAAGACAGATATGTTCCCGTTCCAAATATTTATCAACCACCTCCTGGGCTAGTTTATTATGTAACACATCAGCCCTGGTATCGAAGATTGTTGGGTCACTCCATTCCGCTTGGGCTGAGTTGAATAACGCATACACTACAATATTCCAAACCGTAATCGGCGAGCCATTCCGCGCTAGCACTCTACGGTTCCCCAACATTACCTCGCTATGATTACACGTGCCTGAGCAATTATGGGGTAAATGTTTCGAGACCCATTTGAACACTTTCGCTTGGGACTTTTCTCCTCGGCGAATATGACCGCCGTTAGCCTGGATCATTTGGTATGTACCCCAATATTGAGTCCATTGCGTATTCGTAATTTGCGCCCGTAACAGGGGCAATATATTACTGCTCTGGTAAGGCCGCCCAGTAATGTTGACAGGCCGCCCTCCCATAGCATCGTATTTGAGATCCCAGACAACGCTGCCTGTAGTCTCGATTATTTTCAAAAAATCCTGAGTTTGAGATTCGGCAATTTCAGTCCGAGTTTGTTGATTGGTAGCCCGCTTCTTCATTTTCTTCTTCTCCTGGTCTTGATTAGTCTCCAAAGATCCACGGCTCCTCATGCGGGTCAATACCGAATACCTCACCGATTGTGTAGCGGTCGACCCCACAACCTTCAAGCTGCCATACAAAGATTTCGATGTCCTTCCATGTCGCTCGGTAGTGGGGCAAGTGCTCACCAGACTTAAAACCAGGGGCATCGATAGTCCATTCGGATTGAATCCACTTAAAGTCCTTGGCGTCCAATTCACTCTCGGCGAGTTCTAAAAGCTCGATCAAGGTTTTGTAATTATCTCGGGTCAGCTTAGTCCTCATCGTATTGTCGTTTGGCATCTTCTTCCCCAAATAAAAGGGGGGGCATCCACCCCCCCCTTCCTATAATTTTGCTATTCTTTATCGAGCGATCGCAGCGGCGGCCATTCGTGTCATCTCGCGTTCGAGCTCGGCTTCCACCTGCCCTGCTTGGAACCCTCTTGCACGGATTTCTTTACCTTCGATCCACTTCTTCCATGCAAAGTGAATCCACCGCCCGCACTGCCCAGGCCTAAACAGCCCAAGCCCTGAACCTTCTGTTAAATCCCATTGCCGCCCGACAAAATTAGTTAAAGCTTTTCTGGGGTCACTAGACGACTGAATGTTGAGTCCATCGATCACGCCCTCCCAAAACAGCTCGTTCATCTCGGGATCAACAAGAGAATAGAGATATGAAAGCGCCCCCACCGCCCCAATGTTCAGACGGGTCGCGGTAGCATTAGCGCCGCGAATAATATGCGACTCAAGCTGATTTGTGTCTTCGTCGCCAAATTTGAAAAATAAATCAATAGCCTCTGGTGGAGACGGTGATTGGCCGCCGCGATTTCCCGACGGATAATTTCCACTAGACATTTGCCACAACATCGTGACAACTTTGCTAGCGTTCCTGCCGTTCTTTATACCGTATATGCCGAATGCGTCGTTAGTTGTTCGGGGCTTGCTGATATCCATGAAATAGAAATAAGATGTAGGAAACCCTTTCGCAACGGGAATCACTAAGGATCTACCTGCGTTGATCGCCGCCTTTAGTCGGTGCTGCCCGTTCATCAAAACACCTCTATTGTCGATTTGAATCGTATCCCCAAGGTATTTCCAGTTGCCGTCTAAGTGGGAGCGTTCCATCTTCGCAATGGAGGTCGCGTGTGGGCGTCTGTTATTTTTATTAGTATCTAATAACCGCTGAGCGTCTTCTGGGGATATCTCGTATGTACCGTGTGTGATGACGTACGGCTTCCCTTTTTCGGTAATCGTGTGTTCATATGTACCTGCTATCAGTTTCAAATCCTTCTCCTTTTCCTTATTTAATCAATCGATTAACTTAGTACTAGTATAAACCTCGTTAATACTTTAGTAAAGCTCTGGAACTATTTCGGGAATTTCAAGAACCTAAACAGCGGATATGTGTTATATTTTTCAGAGTGGCCTGAAGCAGATGTGTCCGAACTGCTGACAGGATGCGTATGCCAAACCTCTGGCCATTCGGTACCAAAGAAGAATCATCGTATGAGGTAAGTGCCTCGGTTCCAGTCGGATTCGGTTCGGGCTATATTCAGCAACCAGATCACAACTATGAAGCGTATGCAAAACAGGGCTATGCCAAAGATGAATTGGTGTATGCCTGTATCAGAGAACTGACGACAGCATCAACTGAACCGAATTACAAAGTGCTCTTGCCCACAAGTGGTGAGCCAATAGAAGCACCTGACACCAATCCCATCTATCGCCTGATCCATTACCCCAACCCGAATCAAGATTTATTTGATCTACTCGAACAGATGATCGTTCATTTGAATGTCGCAGGCAATGCGTATTTATTCAAAACCAGGGATCAGCGCGGCCGCATGATTGAGATGCACTTGCTCAGACCTGATCGTGTCTCTATCAAATCAGATGCAAACCACGGCGTCATGTTATATGAATACGACCTCAATGGAACGACCTACGACATCAGCGCGGATGATATCTCGCACTTGAAATATACTAATCCAACGAACGACCTCTACGGGCTAAGTCCACTGACTGTCCTGGCCAAGACAATCAACCTGGATTTATCGCAGCTGTCATTCGCTCATGCGTACTTTGCTAATGCTGGTGTTCCATCTGGCATGTTGAAAGTAAAGCGCAAGATTCAAAACGATGAGCAAGCTAACACAATCAGGCAGCGATGGCGTTCAACATTTGGTGGTCCAAACAATTTCCATCGGATCGCTGTACTCGATGAAGATGCAACCTATGAAGCAGTCGGCGCTGGCAATCTGAACGAGATGGCTTTTCCAGAATTGCGCGACACCGTTGAATCCAGGATCTGTATGGCGTTCGGAGTTCCGCCAATCTTAATCGGATCGGTACTCGGCTTGAATCGCTCTACCTATTCCAACTACAAAGAAGCTCGGGCATCGTTCCAAACTGAAACGATGATCCCACTCACGAATAAGATCGTGAGATTCCTCAACCACTGTTTTTCATATGAGTACAAAGGCGCGGGCTATGTGGAAGCAGACTTCACCCAGATTGCAGCACTGACAGAAGATCAGACATCTATCACTGACCGCATAATTAGACAATGGGATGCGGGGCTGATTTCACTAAATGAAGCACGGGCGGCGATGAGTCTCGATCCATTACAAGGCGGAGAGATCCGACGGCTACCTTTGAACGTGCTTGAGTTATCATCCGACCAAGTTGAAATCACCGCGCCTCCTGGTATTGCCCCAACGGAGCAGCTACAACTCAAAGCCGTTCCATCAGAGCTATTACCCGACTCACCATATAAGCCTCTTGGCGGTCAACCCGACGCAGAAGCATTAGCAACATTGATGGGTGAGCTACGGATTGAGGAAATCGATTTACTTGAACCAAAGCTCCAGAGGTTTTTCAATCAAATGCAAAACAGAGTCGATGGGGTGCTAGGTCGCTACATGGCGAATGAATCCGATGAGACAAAAGTGCCAGTGCTCGATCCGCGAGCACTCATAAACCTGATTGCGCCTGAGCTACTTCCTGCCGAGGCGAACCTCGACCTCATGAGCATCTTACAACTTGGTTATCACCGCATGACAAAGAAAACATGGGGACTCTTACGAGATAAGTCCCGACTGTCCGCTGTTCAATTTAATGAAAAGCTCGGTTCAGTTCAGCATGTCATTCAACGCGCAGCTTCAAGCACCGACGAGATTATCGGGTACACCCAACGGCGCATCAATCAGAATGTGGCCTTGGCTATCGAACGCAACTACACCATTGAGCAATTAGCGAATGGCGTGGCTGACGATAGCTTCAAAGGCATCCGCTCAATCGTCAAAGATACATACAAGGGCAGAGCGCACACGATAGCGAGAACTGAAATGGGTAAAGCGCAAAACGGAGCGACTATCGCCTACGCAAAAGAAGCGGGTGAAGAATATCTACAAGCCTACGACCCTGACGGCGACGCTTCCGACAATTACATAGCCCCTGGAGATCCGTATGGCCGCACATGCGCTCAACGGCATTTACAGATGTACCACGTCGACGAGGCGTATGACATCGTCGACCATGTGAATGGCAGCTTGTCGTGGTCGCCAGCTCCAGAAGATTACCAAGCACCAAATCTTCTTAGTACTAACACTGAGGAAATCAAAACAACGCTAGGAGTAACCAATGCAGTATAAATCCTCAACACTAACCGACATCAAAGTGATGGATGAGGCGCAAGGGATTGTCGAAGCGTTTACTAACACGATGGGTGCTATCGATGCGGATGGCGATGTAATTATGCCCGACGCATTTGACAACAGTATTTCCTACAACATGCCCGTCACTGTTCTCCAGGGACATGACTCAACTAAAATTATCGGCAAGGTGCTTGAAGCCGCTCCGATAACTGTTGGTGATGGCGAAGCGAAGTTGTGGAACAAAATCCAATTTAACCTTGAAACGCAAATCGGGCGCGAGGCGTTTAGTAATGTCTCGGGCGGTTATGCGAAGGAATGGTCAGTTGGGTTTAACATTCCAGATGGTGGAGCGGAGTTCACCCAATACAATAATTCCAACGTGCGAATGATTAAGAATGTAGACTGGATTGAAGTCTCATCTGTCATTCGGGGCGCGTCACCTGACACCCAAACCATTAGCGCGAAATCAGAGGACAAAGCCGCGATCCCATATCGGGAGACAGAAACTACAGACACCGAATGGAATGGTCCACGCACAGTTGCAGCCGTTCCAAACGATTCGAATAAATCAACACTGCGGCGCATGTTTGCTTATGTAGACAGCGATACCGATGGGGATGTAAAGAGCGATTACAAGTTCCCTCATCATCAATGGGATGGAGGTGTTGGAGCCGCTAACCTTCGAGCGTGCTCTGCGGGGATTGCCGCACTCAATGGGGCAAGAGGCGGCACCTCCATTCCTGAATCAGATCGCAGGGGAGTCTATAACCATTTACGGAGACACCTAGAATCAGATGATCGAGACGCTCCTGAATTATTGAGTGCAGCCCAGGCCGACGAAATAATGACAAGCGCAGAAGATAGACGGCGACGGCGACGCCAATACAACGAAACTATCGCCGATGAAAAAGCAACAACGGAAGATCACGATTGGCCTGACGCCGATGACGAAGTGCCCCTGGTAACAGACGCATTTGTGCCATCCACGCAGGAGCAACGAGATCAGATCAGGGCTAAGCTCGATGAAATGAGAGCAAGGCAGATCGGCTTCCGTTTAAGACACAAAGTGTAGTGAAAGGAAATATTGGTCATGGATACCAATGAGAAATTTGCACGAGCGGATGCGCTTCGGTCATTAGCCGAAGAAGCATTAGCTCAAGGAGATGTCGAGAAGGCCGAGAGCTTTACCGACGAAATGGAAGGGCTGCAAAGTGAAGCCGAAAAAGAGTCGAACGTAACAGAGCGACTCGCGAAGGCTCACGAAGCAACCATGAAGCCAGTTAACCAGGTTCCAGTTGCATCTGAAGATGTGGCTGTGGACTCGAAGAACTATCAGCGCGGTGATGGTACATACCAAAACCACATCGATGCGAACTATAAGCCAGCGGGCTATCAAAAGGATTTGCCTGCGATGTCTCAGATCAAATGGGTGCAGGACAAGATGGGAGCCAACCTCAAAGCTGAGGCCGCGTTCCAGACTGACACCTGGATGAAGTGGTTTACCGCTAAATCATCGGATGAGTTTTTTCGAAACGCTTCCGCTGACGAAGCCAAAGCCATGCAAGAGGATACAGACAATGAGGGTGGATATTTTGTTCCTGAGGAATTCATTAACAACACATATGTAATTCCTCAAGCGTCGGGCAGCCAGCTTAAGGATGCCTCGACTCTGATACGGGTAAATTCAAAAGATGGCTATGTGCCAACTCTGGACAGTTTATCCATGAATTATCTAACTGAGGAATCTGCGTTCACTGGCGTGGAAGCCACTCCAACTGTTGGACAGGTTGCGTTCGGCGTTTTGAAGGTTGCGGGTCTTGTCCGTGTATCTGATGAATTGCTCGCCGACTCGGTTCCAAACTTGCCTGCGCTACTATCTCAAATCTTTCAATCAGCCAACGGCAGATTCCAGGACAAAGAGATTCTGGCAGGTAACGGCACGGCTCGCTATAACGGGATCGTGAATGGAACTGACGCTGCTGGTAGCTCAACGACATTTTACACGATGGCAAATGCCACTTCGGTTGTAGCTGCTGACATCATCGGCGCTTACTTCGATGTGCCACAACAGCATCGTGGCGTTGATTCGTTCAGATGGATTTTCCCATCTGAAATCTCGGCTCTCATAACTTCGGTCGGTGCAACTGCCGCAGGAGTTCATGCTGTGGATTCGTTGGTGAATGCACCAGATGCGTTCCTAATGGGTCGTCAAGTTCTCAACGTCGATGTGACTGGTCAGCCGTTAGGCACGACGATCACATCAACTGAAAAGATTGGTATTGCTGGAAACATGTCAGCGTACTATCTATTCGAGCGTGCTGGCATCAGCATACGTCGCAACGACAGCTTGTACATGGGTACAGGGCAGGTGGGCTTTTTCGCAACATCAAGGTCTGATGGTCGTATGGCCACAGCCGATGCGTTTAGAATTCTGCGAGCTGCGTAGTAAATAGTTGAGGATTGATCACGGGGTCAGTTCTTAGAAGGGTGGGGTTGGTAAAGTATACCGCCAGCCTCACCCCACAACGAAAGGAAGAATCATGGCGAAAGTCACATGTCTGGAACCGCTTGGAATCGAAGGCGGTGAAACATATAACTCAGGTGAGGAATATGAAGTGTCCGCTGCAATACTTAAAGAATACGGCTGGGCATTTTCTAAACCAAAAGCATCCAAGAAGGATGCAAGTCAAGCTGACGAAAATAAGTAGGAACCAATGCCGACCATATATCACACTTACGCATCTGTCGGGGATCTGAGGGATTATCTTGCTGGAACGGCGTACTCGTCGAACTGGACAGCAGACACCTCAGCACTTCGAAGAATCTTAGCGTCAGCAAGTAGGCGTATGGATGATCATGTGGGCGGCGACGGCCTTAATTCTTTTGGGCCATTTACAGACACGAAATATTACGACATCGGCGTCGGTGCTTTATCGCAGACGCTCGGAGCCGCAGGGCTTCGGTCGACAGGGCTGAGGAACGATGTTCGACTTATTGCTGCGGCTGATACAATGGCTCCTGCTTCTGTGGTGTTTAATATTATTCCATTGGGCTCTTGGCTTATTAGTCCTGGTACCATAACCAGCTACGAACAGACCGCCCGAACATCGAGCGAGACATTGACCGAAGGCTATGCCAACGATTATTTTCTGGAGCCGTATAACACTAATCCAAAACACACACTCAAGCTGAACGAAAATTCTAGCAAGGGCTTTCATGGTGGTCAGCAGACATTAGAGATCGCAGGAACCTGGGGTTGGCAAAATACAACGACAACGCCAACAACAATTAACGCGGCTATCACCTCAACTACCGCCACAACATTTACGGTCGCCTCAGCAACGAATGTATCTGAGGGGAATACGATCCTCATCGATACCGAGCAGATGTACATTGAGTCAATCTCGTCGAGTACACTTACAGTCATTCGGGGCGTTCATGGCACCACTGCGGCCACACATTCAGACGCATCTGATGTCAGCAAATATACCTATGCGGATTTAGCGGTTCAGGTATGTCTTGACCTCGCACGAATCGAATATCGCAATCGGGATATGGGGGTGCAGGATTCATTTGGCTCTGGCGATGTCGCGTTAGCGTTCCCGACGAATGAAGCTCGGAGTACCTTGAAGCAACTCAATCGCTTTGTAGCCCACACCAATACATCGGGGGTAATTTTCTGATGGCAAAGGGAGTCGCTGCATCACCATCCAATGTCCCTACGCTCAAAGTCACACTCGATGGGCCACTCAAAGACAATCCCAAGAATACGAAAAAGGGCACACGCGCAGCTATGAAAAAAACAGGCGAGTCCCTGGTGAAAGATGTGCAGCGTCAGCTATATCCAGGCCATGGGTACATCACAGGCAATTTACGAAAATCGGTTACATGGCGTGAGTCTAAATTCTTCAAGAACGGGAAGTCGGAATTGATTATCGATACCTCACGCGGCCATCCAAGTCAGAATGTCCCATACACCAGATGGATTGAAGAAGGCGGTCGGCATCCGCGCTGGGGCACAATGACCAGTTTCAAGGGCTATCACATGTTCAGAAGAACTATGTCGAAATTTAGCAAGCAGAAAAAGATCGCGAAGATTCTCGGCGTTGGGATTGTGAAGGCAAACACATGACCCGCGCAGGAGTCCTGTCAACAATCGACTCGCTGATCAGTGGCGTAAGCTCCCCGACCTTTACAGCAGTCTACCAGGGAGAGCCGTTATCAATTCCGACTACACCTGTGGCGGCGTTCTGGCTAGAAGATCATAACGAGCTATTCACTACGCTCGGCGACGCTTCGACAGTCGCTACATTTTCCATCCGTTGTTACTGGCGGATGGTCGAATCACCAGACGTTCGCGAAACAATTGAAGCTGAGGTCTGGGATGCTATCGTAAATATCAAAACGGCACTACGGGGCGACGCGAATCTATCGGGCAACTGTACAGACTCACACCCAACCGAAGCGTCGATTGAGTTTGAAGAAATAGGCGGTAATGTGTACCGCACAATCACCATTGGATTTGATGTAGAAATCTATGGAGAAATGAGTATCGTTCCATGACAAGAAGAAGATCAGATAACGGCCAGTTCGTCGATGTGGGCAAGTACCGCGCCATCGTTGGCATTAGCGTAGACGACGAAAATTTTGAAGCAGGGAAAAATTTTGATTTCCCAGCGAGTGTAAAAGAGAGCACGATCAAAGACTTACTGAAACGAGGGCGCATCGCAGAAGTCGATGAGGATGGAGATATTGATGGCGAAAATTAATGGACTTGGCGTACGAATTTACGCAAACGGGTATGACCTAAATACGGATGTGAACGCGCTTTCGGGCATCGGAAGCAACCAGGCTTTGTTGGATGTGACTTCATTATCTAAATCAGCCACCGAGCGGATTATTGGATTGAAAGATTCGACACTATCGGTGAATGGCTGGTTTGATAATGCGACGGGAATGTCGCATGATGCGTTCGAGTCCATCGCAGGCGATTCAGAAGTTATAATGACGATGGGAACAAGCAGAGGCGACGCAGCCTGCGGTATGGTCGCAGATCAATCTAGTTACAACATAGATAGGTCACAAGGCTCAGCAATCGCTACGACTGTAGAGTTCTCTACGTCTGACGGTGAGGGCCTCAACTGGGGAGTGGTCCTTACCGACGGACCAGAACAAACAGATTCATCAGCAGCCAATAGCGCGTCGGTGGACAATGCAGCTTCGACTAGCAATGGTGCTCGCGCTGTAATTTCCGTCGA
>Ga0080013_1006599_pt1 | contig 10249 bp, 10 predicted proteins | sample ETNvirenome_6_85_FD_69236 | JGI IMG/M metagenome (GOLD analysis project Ga0080013, IMG submission 69236) | Marine viral communities from the Pacific Ocean - ETNP_6_85 (SPADES assembly) (version 2) | ecosystem: Environmental > Aquatic > Marine > Oceanic | place: Pacific Ocean | collected 2013-06-19
CGCTTCATCTCTTTTGCGCGTTTAGCCAACTGGTAAGCCTGACTTGATTTCCTTCCTGCGAAATCTACCGCTTCAGCCGTGCCACTGGTTTGCACCTGCGTGGCTGATATTTGAGTATAATTACTCAAACGCCTCGGCTCTGTTGCGGCAGTATTGGCATAGTCATTGCCTTCTATCTGCCTATTAGCAGAGGTTGACGATAACTCATCTGTCTGCCATTCAAAGGTCGTGTTGTCGCATGAACCCTTACCTACACCGTTTAGAAACGGCGTATCCATAGGGCTTAAATTGTATATAATATTACTTAGGTCCTCTCTAATGCCGATAGCACTAAAGGTTTCCCTAGTATCCGTTGGAACGCCCATAGCGTTTTCCTCCTTAGTTAAATGTCTACAAAATCCTCAAAGAGAGCAACAGAGTCATTTACATGACCACTCTCTTTAAGACGCTTCATCTGTACAGTACGTTTCTTTTTGGCATCCTCACCCTTCTTCTTGCCAGTTCCAGAGGAAACCATCTTAGGTTTCTTTTTGGTTTTCTTGGCCTTTGCTGTTACTTGGGCGTTCTGCATTTCTTGAAATGCTTTGGCTTGCATAAGAATAAGTAACTGACGATGGTCAGTTATTTGATTTACATCTTTCTCTGAGAAACCTTGTGATACAGCAAACTCTGTCAAATCTTTTCCAACTTTACTCCTGAACTCTGGATTTCTCCATTCAGGAATTATGGATTCTAGTTTTTGAGTTTCTTGTACCACATACTGTTTATGGGCTTGCGCTTCTTCATGCTGTTGCTGTTGGGTTGCTTGATTAACCCTTTCAGTTTCTTGCCTGATTGAGTTTTCGAGGTCTGCCTGTTCTGATTTCTTAGTCAGGTATTCCTCTCTATCCTCTATCTTTAAGCGTTCCCAGTCAGTATTGTTCTGGAGTTGATGCCATTTTCCATACCGTTCCTGCACTACGGCAGACGCGGCGTCAATGTACTGTTGTCGGAATTGCTGAGTCTGATGTATCTCTTGCTGGGCCTGCTGTACTGCGGCTTCAGCATTTCTGCGGTATTCAGCGATTTCCTGAGTTTTCTTTGTATAGTCAGAATGACGGCTATAACCTTTGACGAGTTCCTCAAGGGGTACTTCATGCTCTTCACCATTAACGGTGACAGTATAAAGTTCCTCTACTTCCTCTTCAACTTCTGACTCTTCATCAGATTCCTCCTCAGATTCGTCTTCTGACTCCTCTTCGGGTTCTTCTTCAGAAACCTCTTCAGGTGATTCGTCTTGAGTTTCCTCAGTAGACTCTTCAACTTCTTCAGGGGGGCTTTCTTCAGACTTTGGTTTGTCCTCTTCAGGTTCCAGTAGTCCTAAGAATGCTGATTGTGCTTCAGTAATACTTCCCGGTTCGGGGAGCGGGGCTGTTTGCGTATCCGCCATGTGTGTTCTCCTTAGATTTGGTATTCCTCAATCTTCCTCGCCATATCTCCAGTATCAACTATACTGGTTAGATGAAGGCGTATCCGTTCAAGGAGTCTTAACGAGAGCCAACACTGCTCTCTCGTATCTACATCATGAACACCTGAATTATTCCAAGTATCCTGTAAATTCTTTTCTAGTGTGTCAAATGATTCCTGTAGTAGCGTATCTTGTAAAAGATTCTTAGCATGACGCTCTCTTTCGATGTCAATCATTATACATCCCAAGTGGCGAGATCACCGGGACTCATTCCCGGCGGAAATCCATCGGTAGGAGTGCCCCCACCTTTACCCCAAGGGGTAGTAGCGTATAAGTATGGCTCTGCTGAGTAAGAATCGTATAATACGTCATACTCTGGTTCAGTCGTTAAACTACTAAGGTAATCTTCGAATACTTCTGGGGTATACCTTATGGAACCTTTGCCACTTGGGTCGGGGATATAACGAGGAGCCATTGTGGTATACCAAGGTTCTGTTGTAGGTGGCAAACTATCAGGGTATGCTTCATCACTAGGCGGTGGTTGGTAATCTAATATTCCATCCAAATAATGAGTATTAAGATACCACTGCATGACATCTTCATCATCTACACCGGGGTAAAGTAAACCCATTATCCTATTGCAACTGCTCTGTTCTGTTTTTCTTCTAGTGCAAGTTCAGCGGCTTTAAGTTGTGCATCAACTGCATCTTTCTTAGCCTCTTGCTGAATCTTCTGCATCTTAACCTGTACATCAGCGGCTTTGATTTCTAACTCTTTCTGCTTGAGTTGCATTTCCATCTGTTCCTGTTGAGCCTTCATCTGGGCTTCAGGGTTTCCTTGATTTGGTTGAGGCGGTGGCGGTTTGGTTAAGTAGTCATCTACGTTCTGGTAGCCCATTGCTTTTATCAATGCGGCTCCTAGATTGTACATATTCTCTGGGGTTACGATTGGTAGACCACCTCTCATTGCCTCTCCAGCGAACTGTAGCATCTGAGATAGATGCGTCATCTGCTCGTTCTTTGACCCATTGCCTAAAGCAACAGATACGGTGCAGTCCATCTTATCACTCCACATATCGGGGCGTATTGGAATCCACTCGTTCCTTAACATCACTACGCGCTCCTTGTCCTGATTCTTTACGAGGAGTTCGTATATAGAGTACATCAGTTCTTTAACGCCTGTTTCCGCGAACTGACGGGCGATTAACTCTACCCTTGACTGGGCATTGGTCATCACCATATTCACCGCTGTGGCCGTTGTATGGCTTGTCAGAGCGTCTGCGTTGATACCTTGTGTGTTCTTATTAACCCCCGTCCTTGCCTCTCTTACCTCGTCTAAGTAACCAAGCATCTGGAAGGATTCAGGCTGGAGTGGAGGGGTAGCCAAGGGCATAACGGCGTTGGGGGATTTAACTCTCACCACACCACCCGGCCTCTGGGTTAAGAGGTCATCAAGATTCGCCTGACCCTCTAAGACAGCATACCTACCGAAGTTCTGGTTATAAGCGTTGTCCATTAAATTACGCATCAGGGTACTCTTAATGAGTTGCAAATCCATAACAAGATCAGCAACCGACAAGCCAAAGAACTTATGTGGTATCTTTAAAGGAGTAATCGAAATAAGGGGAACCTTATCAATCTCCTCGTTGGAGAATATATAATCCCCTACCGTACAGACCTTCCTTAATTCCGCGATACCGTCATCATCGTAATCTGTTCTGATGAAGGATTCATGTAACCAATACTCTCTTAGAGCCTCTTCACCTGTTCCGTCCAGCCCTCCACCCCAAGAGGCTGAATTATCAAACTCGTAACGAGCAATTCTTTCCGCATTGAATAACTCTTCGTTATATCCCCCACCTAACTCGCCTACATCAAAGTCATCATCAGGGTACATCTGCCTTAGTTCTGAAACTGTTTTCTTTACTCTATGGCAAACGAATCGTGCGTCCTGTATTCCTTTCGCCTCTCTTGAGATAAGGAATTCATCGGGGGGTACATTCTCAACCTTAATCTTACCGTTGTAACTGGATCGTTTGATCACAACGTCATGGTATATTCCATCAGCCTCGCCATACTCTGTATGCTCTACTACTTCTACCTCATCATTAGAGATAAGATAATCAAACTCCATATCTCCAAGGCCGCGATACTCTTCTCTCTTCTCCTCTGGGTACTCATCCCACCATACCTTTACTATTCCATTCTTCTGAAGGAGGGCATCATGGAACCATGAGTAGAGGATTTCCCAGCCGGGATTATCTTTGGAAAAGACGTAGTTAACGTAGTCGGTGGCCTGTTCGGCAGATGCCACATCTTCTGGGCCATGCGGGGAGAACTTAACCATCTCGTCACCAGACGCAAACACCCTCATCAAAGAGGGCTTGATCCATTCGACAGTATCTTGTACAGTAGAGTCAACATACTGACTACGACCATCTACCTCGTTACCAAAGGGTAGGGCATAGTAATACTCTATAGCCTTCTCTCGCTGTATAGATATCTCACCATCATACCCAAGAGAATCTGCAATCTCTTGACGTATTCGTGATACTAATTCTGTTTCGTTATCAGACAATGCCGTAGTTCCTATATGTTAAGTCTTTAGTCCATTCGGGGTCAGCGCCAGCAATGGCATAACGCTGTGATTGAAATGCGTATCTTGTGGCGCTCATAATGTCATCCCTTAAAGGAACAACCTTACCACCTTTGCGGTGATACATTCTAAACTCCTCAAACCAGTCGGGCAAGGTGGAGAATACTTTGAACTTACCTGCTTCCATAGATTGAATCATAGCCATAAGCCCTTCTTCTATTGAATTAGAGCCTTTGTTCTGCCCTAGAGCAGGTGGATTCGTGAAGTGTTCCAGTTTAAAGTTGCACCCATGACCTCTATACTGATCGGCTAGGCCCGGATTCCCCATGCTATCCCTGCGATTTCCGTCATGTGGGTAGGCTATGGGGATGAAGTGCGGCCTCATCTTAATGATCTCAGCGTGAACAGCCGGACTAGCCTTAGATGCTCTATAACAGTCATAAACGTAGAATGTTTCGGTTTCGTTATCTACCGCACACCATACTACCGCTGTTGGATGATCCCAACCAAAGTCAATAGCCGCTATTCTGGGCCAGTGATCCTCAATCTGTATAGGATCAATCATTAATTCTTCTTCGCTAACGGGGAAGATCAGACCTGAGCCGATAGATGGTCTGCCGTATCTCCTCATTTCCCTCTCATGTGGGGAGTATGCAGAGAGAATCTGTGTCATTACGTCTTCTGAGAGGTGTCCTTTCTCCCCTTTCATAGAGGCTACCTTCTCAGAGGCGTGATCCCATGTAGCATTGGTAAGGGACTGACCCGGTTGTATACGGTTAATGAAACTCGCTACAGTTTCAGTCATACCCTGTTCCGGGGTGAATGTCATGTAAACCATCCCCCTCCTATCGAGCGTTCGTGTTACGCTCTGGGAGTACAGTTCCCTGCTTGGCTCCTCATCCAGCCATACTACATCGACTGATCTGCCTTGCCATTTATCAACACCCATCTCATAGGCTTTGAAGTATAAAGAAGAGTTCCCGCCAGTAATGTGCCGTATGAGGGCTACGGACTTGGCATTTGGTACTCCGGGCTTACGTTCGGTCTTTATTATAAGTTTGCGTGGAACAGCGCCAGAGCCAAAGGCTTCGGGGTCATCGGGGGAACCCAGTAATTCTGCTTGTACGATATCTCTTGTGGTTTCATTTGACACACCACCAGCCCATGCTGTGATTGGTTTATCAAACTTACGTCCTTCCCACCAGATTGGATACAATCCGGTTAAGTGAAATGACATCTCCGCTGCACCACAATATGACTTGCCTATTCTGTTGGCTGCCATGAGTAGACGTTGGCTATTCTCGCCTGTCTTGTGGAACTCTAACTGGTAGGGGTAAGGGTCATATAGGGAGATTCTGTTATATACAGCCCTGCTTTCCTTCTCTCGTAGTAGATTTAGTTCCTTAATGTCTTGTTCTGAGGGCATCTAATTCTCTCTGGATTTCCTCATCAGACATGGATTCTATGGTTGTGGTTTCTATTTTCTCTACCGGTTTTAATCCAGCGCGATCAAGAATGTCTTTAATGGCCCCAAGTCTTACTGACTCGGATTCTGCGTTCTCTGCCAGGTTAGTTACCCAACTTAATGCCTGTGGTATCTTGTCCTGTAGGGACTTGTAGGTGGCATCCTCTATCTCTGTACGAAACTTCTTCTTGAGTTGGTGGCCTTGGATGCTTGCAGTCTTCTCAGAGTAGCCAGCATAGATAGCACTCTGGGTAGCATTACCTGTACGGACGTATTCTTCAATGAACTTATCTTGCTTGTCTGTCATAATACCCCCTCAGAGGCTCTGTAATGCCCTGTACGGGGCGTTCGCATAGTACCCCTTATGGGGGTAGTGGGTCAGGCTACTTGCCTGTCAGCGATCCTTTTTAATATCATAGCCATTGGGAATGGTTTATCCTCTACTCTTTGCCTGACTTCATCAGGATTCTTGACTCTAAACCATGGCCTTGTAGAACCTTCAGGGGTTACATCTTCAATATCCGCCCCAGATTCTTTCAGGGTTTGTATTAGTGCCTTCTGATACTTGTCGTAATGTCTCTTCTTTCCCCAGTATTTTGCTCTTAGTTCCCTTAATCTTTCTGGGCTGGTGGCGCGCCAGGTTCTGCGGCCACCCAGTTCCTCCCCGGTTGTCAAACGAGGATCAGGCTTCAAACTTCTTGACTCTTTCATTGCGCCCTCGAATTTATCATCGCCTTCTAGGGTAATGAAGTAAGCGTCATCACCAAAGTCTGATAGTTTGCCGTGATTTTTTTCAAATGATTCTTCGCCTGAGGGGATGGTGAGTATATCAGAGGTTGAGTTAGCCCAATCTATAACAGTCTGCTGTGCTAACTTTCGTGTAGACTCTTTCATATATGGTGGGTTTGCTTTACCGCTTTCCCAACGCATATCAATCTGTGCTTCTTTGACTTTAAATACATTTCCTTGTGGAGTAATATCCCACCTGATAAAAGCCTGTGGCTCTTTAAGTCCACCATCTGATAGATCGTCTGATTCACTGTTATAATGTGAGGCGGCCCAATCAGGTCTATCTTCTCCTCCGAAGTAAAGCATTGATACCATATCTTCTGGATTCCCTGCTCCCCATGTATCCTTGATTGTATGGACAGTCATCTGTAAGGGGTTCTTTTCCAACCACTTTGTCAGAGCAGGTTGGTCGTTCATATCTCCATCGTATGCGCTTCCCGTTAGGTAGTCACTAACTCTTGATCTTTCCTTTAATTCCCTCTTCATGCTGTTCTTTTCTTCGGCTGTATAGTCCTCATAGACTTTACTGCCTGTAGCCAGTTCACTCAGGAGGGATCGGTATCCTTCTGGTTGAGGGTAAGCACGGTGATAACCTATAGTGGGGGTCTTTCCTTGGAGTAAATCCTCATAGAACCCCTCTGGAATATCATCTTCTTTAGGTAATTGAGAGGCTTCCTCGTCTACACCAGTTAAGAAACTGTTAAGATTACTATAAGACAAGGAGTCACGCTTCTTTTTTGGTCTATGATACTCTTCCAGTCTTTCCCATAATGTTGGAGTTTCGTCATCAATCCAATCAACGCCAGTTGTATTATACTCGAATCCATCTACACTAGGCTGCATACCAGTGGAAGGCTCAATAAGGCTGGGGTGTTGACGGGGTTCCTCTATATTTCCCCAAGGAGTGAACTCACCGATATTTGTGGGTGGGCCTTCCATATAGAAAGTGTCAACGCCGGTTCTGAAGGCATCTACTTCTCTCTGGCCGAACACTGACGCGGGGTTGTTGAATGTTCCCGATTCGGGCCTGTACATTAGCCTTCCTTGCTCATCTCTTGGGATTCGTGTCTCTTGAGGTCTTTCACCGGGAGGGAATTTTCCTGAACTGTAATCATACGGGTTCCTGAATCTATCCCGCCTTTTTAATCCCCTCTCATACGCATTTGCGGCAAGCAATGCCTCATGCCTCTCTAACCAAGGTGTAGGGTCGCCCTCAGACGCGGCATCCCAAATTCTATCACCATCATAGGTGAGTCTTGGGGTGTTTAGATTCTCATAGGTATCTATCTGGCGTCTTGCCATCCTGTATAATCTGTCAGGGTCGATACCATGATCTAATAGTATCTGCTCATTCTCTTCATCTGAGGATAGCCATTCCGCTATCTGGTTCTCAAACTCTGGGCTATCGTCTTCTTGGTCAGCAAGGCTGATCGCTGAGATTGCTGATGTAGGACTTGGTTTGGGTTTAATCCCTTTCAATAGCCACTGACGGAGAACATTAGCCCCTTTGAGTGGGCCTACTACAGATGCTACAGGGTGTGACTCTGCTGCTATACCTGAAGAATAATAGGGTTCCTGCATCCAATCAATCCCCTTCTTAGGAGCCATCGGAACCATAGTTGGGAAGGCAAGGGATAGCAGTGTTTTAAGTTTGTCTTCCATAAGGGTCTACAACTGTATATTCAGGTTTGCTTATATACTCTTTTATGCTCCACTGGTGAGTGGGGACAATATATATATATATGTAAAAAATAAAAAGGGGTCGGAGGGGTCACCCGACGACCAGTCATTTTCCTCTTAGGCTGGGGTTCCGGGCTACTAGGGCGGAGGCCGTGTGTGTGTGCGGGTGGGATATCCATTCCGGGTTAACTGTCCGGGTTGGCTATGCTGTGTTGTCTTGTCTATCCTATGGCAATGATAGGCTTGGGTAGTCAAGGTATACTTACAAGGCTCCCGCGAATAGCGCGTAAGGTCTAGCATTTACAGCGACTATTAGAACAGCATACGGCAAGGTGCGTTCGCACTCTATTTCGCCTCGTCCCTCGGCTCGGGACTGCTGGAGCCGGTGGTACTCAATCGCCTTCACGATACAACGGTTCAGGCTTATCGCCCTTCTCGTGTATGTCCGCCGGTACAACGGGCGGTCTTTTATGGGGCGTATTCCGTTCCGCACCTCATAGTGTAGGCTCGGTACAACGGAGCCTTCTAATTCTTTTATATACTTACTTGCCTACTTCAAATCGCTCGTTACATCTAAAGGTAGCACCGGTACAGCGGGTGCTTCTTTTTGTCTCGCATCCGATGGTATCATAGAACCTGACCAAGTAAAGAGATAAACACATCAACGTCTTCTCTTGACTAGGTCAGAACCTATGCTCAAATGAGAAGGTGTAGGCAATCCAGTCTACTACAAAATAGGAAATAGTAAAATGGCTAAGACACTTATAAAATCTATGGCTTTATCAGTTATTACGGAAGAAGAGAACTACTACTTGCGTGGTGTAGCGGCTTTGAGGAGTGGTATTAGTGGCACCACTAAGTCACGGTTAATTGAATCGGTATTGTCGCACATGGACGAAGAGGGAAAGGTGGAGTTCAAACGTGACCAGTACGGTTCATACGATGACGTTGACAAAGAACTGGAGCATCTTGATTATGCCAAGGTATATGCAGCGTGCAATCAAGACTGGAACGGTGAGGAAAGTATGAACGCTGAAGAAGTGGCTAAGGACTTTGCTGACGGTATCAAGTGGAAGATGGACGCCAATGCTCCTATTAGTGGAGATGTACAATCAGAGGCTGACCTGTTGTTTGGTGAATCCGATGCTTTGGAGGCTACAATAGCATCAGAGAAGAAAGCCCGGTTAGATAGATATCACGCACATAGTGACCGTCTTGTGACTTACTGCACTGACCTAGTCTTAAATGCTGATCCATTTGTATCAGATGATCCTGACTATGTAGGTGAATACCTGATTAGTATCTCGAAGAAAGTTCCAGGTAAAGTCAGAGTTATAGATTACGTTATTGCTAGTACGAAGGAACGGTTCAAAGCGGCTAAGGAATCTGCTGAAAAGGCAGGTCAAGCGTTTGATAAAGAACTGTGGGTTAAGGCTAGCATAGTTCTTAAAACCGTCAGGGCATTCGTGTCCTAGCAGGTTGGGGAGCAGGGGTTAACGCCTCTGCTCCCCCTTTTTTTGCTACGCCTCGAACGTTGAGGCAGATTTTAAAATTTTAACGGCATTGTGAGTACCGGTACAACTGGTACTCTCTTCTTAACTGCAACAGCGGGGAAACGGCCCGATGTATGGGGTACAGTAGAGAGGCAGAAATGTTAAGTAAAATTCTTTAAGTAAATGATAGTAAGTATATGATTTACTTAATGATTTTATATATGTTGTGTTAACTTAAGGAGTATAGTATAATGGGTAACAATATAGGAGAAGATTGATGACTGACAGATTCAACGCTGAAGGAACGAGAGTGGCAACCATAGATGAAATGCCATACGGACTCATACCATGCAAGGCTGAAGGATGTAAGCATTGGTTTCCCAGAGATAACAAGTACCGAGAAGGGTACTGCGCCACACATGAACACCTTAAACCATCAAACAAGGAGAAGACTGATGACTGACTACGAAGAAACCACTTCTAACTGTATGGTATGCGGATGTAAAGTCTGGTTTGAAGGTGGTTGGAGTAAACCGGAATACGACTGCTGTGTAAACCTAGAAACGCCAGTAAAGGCGGGTCATGTTTGCGATCCTTGCCATCGTAAAATGCCCTGCTATGAAAACCTTTTATGCTAACAACTGGAGAAGACTAATGACTGAATCAGGTAAGTGGATTTTTAAAGGGGCAGATGAGATGGATGAGAAGTTAGTTAATGGTATCACTGACATGATAGATAGAGCGTGTAATATGGCAGAGATGGACGCTGTATACAGGCAT
>Ga0080013_1006600_pt1 | contig 10248 bp, 7 predicted proteins | sample ETNvirenome_6_85_FD_69236 | JGI IMG/M metagenome (GOLD analysis project Ga0080013, IMG submission 69236) | Marine viral communities from the Pacific Ocean - ETNP_6_85 (SPADES assembly) (version 2) | ecosystem: Environmental > Aquatic > Marine > Oceanic | place: Pacific Ocean | collected 2013-06-19
AGTTATGGGGGACGTTTATGAAAATTATAAAGATTATAGAATAAATTCTTTAATAGAATCTGAAGTAATAAGAAGAAATTTTAATTGGGAAAATGCAGCAGAAAAGGGATATGAAATTTTAAAAGATATTGAAAGTAATAATCATTTTTTTGATATTAAAGGAACACCTACTGCAATATCGAATATTATAAGAGAGATATATGATGAAAATGTTTATGATAGATACTTTGAAGTTGAAAAAGATGATATTGTTGTGGATATAGGAGCACATATTGGTTTGTTTTCGCGGTATGCCATTGAAAAGGGAGCCAAAAAATGTTTTGCTATAGAACCACTCGCAGAAAGTTATGATAATTTGTTGGAAAATATTAAACCAGAAAAATATATTAATAAAATAGATACTTTAAATAAAGCAATATACCATTCCAATGAGAGTGTATTTTTTGGATTGGGTCCCAGGGGTGGTACAATTGGTGCAAGAATTTCGCCAAATAAAACTGATGATGTGGTTAGTGGTATAAAATTTAAAGATTATATTAAAAGTTTGAATGTAGAAAAAATTGATTATTTAAAAGTAGATTGTGAAGGTGGCGAATATGATATATTTACAGATGAAAATTTAGATTATATTGAAAATAATGTTAAAAAAATAGCAGGTGAATTTCATAAGACATATAATAAATATGGTATGAATGAAGCAATAAAAATACTTGAAAAACTTGAAGGTAGAGGATTTGATATTTGGGTAGAATCATATGATGGGATAAATATTAAAGAACAACTATTGAAAAATCATTGGTTAAAGAATGAGAATAAACATGCTGTCGATTATTATACCGAGATATATTTTTGGGCATTAAATAAAAAATTTAATGTTAATGTAGATATAGATTTTATAGATGGAGTAAAGGTGACTATCCACGGCCGGGATGTAGATTATAAAGTTGATTTTATTGATGGTAATTCCAACAAAGTTTTGTATTCAAATACTATAGGGTCTGGTCAATGGACAAAATGTTTTATTAGATATTATGTAAATTGGTTAATTAGAGTTTCAGTTGATGATGAAATAGTTTATGAGTATAAATTAGATTTGACAAATAAAAAAGTTCATATTCATTTTGGTACTAAAGCATTAGGTGATACATTGGCGTGGATACCATATGTAGAAGAATTTAGAAAGAAACATAATTGTGAAGTTGTTTGTACTACTTTTTGGAATCGGTTATTTAAAGAACAATATACTGATATTGAATTTATAGAACCTGGTTCTAAATTTACTATTTCGAGTGGAATTCCTTTATATGAAATTGGATGGTTTTATAATGGGACAGGAAATCTAAATGATATTAGAACAATACCATTACAACAAACATCCTCAGATATTCTTGGGTTAGATTATAAAGAAATTAGACCAAAACTTAAATTAGGACATGAAAGACCAATTGAAGAAAAATATGTTTGTATATCAATTCAATCAACTTCACAATGTAAGTATTGGAATTGCCCAAATGGGTGGCAAAAAGTTGTTGATTACTTAAATGAAATAGGTTATAAAGTAGTTTGTATTGATAAATATAGAACATTTGGTAAAGGAGTATGCTGGAATACAATGCCTTCAGGCCTGACTGATGATAGTGGTGATAAACCATTAGAACGAAGAATTCAATATTTAGAACATTGTGAATTTTTTATTGGAATCGGGAGTGGTTTAAGTTGGTTAGCTTGGGCATGTAAAGCAAAAGTAATTTTAATTTCATCATTTTCAAAACCATTTTGTGAATTTCAATTTGATTGTATTAGAATTTATAATGATAATGAAAAATCAGGATATTTTAATAATAAAGATTTTATATTGGATCCAGGTGATTGGAATTGGAATCCCTTAAAAGAAATAAAATCAATGGATGGTTGGTATGAATTTGAAACCATAACATCAGAACAAGTTATAAAAGAAATAGAAAAGTCGACTGATGGTAAATATTGATAAAGAAGTATTTTTTACAATGGGTGATTCTAATTATATGGGGCTTATGGAATTGCTTGTAAAAAGTTTAAATAGATTTTCGGATAGAAAAATATTAGTTTATGGTATTAATTGTGACGTATCATTTGATAGTGATAATATGATTAAAAAAAGAATTGATTTTTCATCAGACGGTTCTGATAAAGTAGGTGTTGATTCAGATCCATATAAGAGAAAATCATTCCATCCAAATATCATGTTTAAAAAATTTGATATTTGTGTTGATATTATTAATTCTGGATATGAAAGGATTATGTATGTAGATGGAGATTCTTTTGTGACAAAGAATATAGATACTATATGGAAAGATTTTGATGTAGATGCTGATTATCCTTTATTGACAAAACATTGTGTTGAATCTATGTTTTTAGATTGGAGAGATAAAAATGGTAATCTTATCAAAAGACAAGGTGAAAAAGGTGATGAATTAGAAAGACCTCTTATGGAAGAATATTTTGGTAAATATGAAAGGGAAGGACCTTATTTACAGCCATGTGCATTTACATTTAATAAAAATTGTATTGGTTTTTTTAAACAGGCAATAGAAGTTGCTAATTTTTGTTTTAAAAATATAAAATTATACACTCCGTTTTATGATGAAACTATTTTTAATGTTTTGATTTGGCAAAGAAATGGAAAAAAACATTTACCAATTGTAGCCTTTAATACTGAGGGGAAATATCCATATGTTAATAAACAAGACATACCTAAGAATTGGCATGGAAATGTATTTAAGAATGATTATAATCAATATTTTAATTATTTTTTTATGTCTAATGAAGATATAAAAGAATTGACAACTTCAAATTTACAGATAGTAATCAAAGAAGAACATTTATATGGTAATAAGACTGCTGGAGAAGATTATGAAGATATTGAAAATATACGAGATGGATTTAAACTTGAATTGTTTCATTATTTTCCAGATGATAGAAATCAAACACTAATGTTTCATGGAAATAAATGTGTTGCACAGGGAACAAGAATGTATTATGATTATTGTATTAATGTTGGAGAACTTTCACAAAGTTCATTTAGTGTAACTGATATTGACTTTATCAATAGAAAAATTTATTTTTTTAAGGGTACTTCTAAAATTGATAATGTAAAACTACGAGTATATGCTTTTATTAAAAAAAGAGATGGAAATTATTATTTTACTGATGATAAAATTTATTTAAGTGAAAATGATTTTGACTTAAAAGATAATGATGCAACATCTTTTTTTATTACATATCCAAAAACCGATTTTGATACAGAATATATTTCAGTATCAATAAATGATTTTATAAACGATGAGTGTGAATATGTTTACAGAAAAAAATAAAAAAGTAGTTTTTATGGATGTTTGGTTTGGTGAACTTCCAACGTGGATAGAATTTTTCTTACTTAGCTGCAGTAAGAATTATGATTATCAATGGTATATATTTACGGATCAAGAATATAATAGCAACTATGATAATGTAGAATTTGTTTATCTTACAAAAAAAGATTTTGAATTACTTGTTTTAAAGAAATTGAAGTTTAATTGTAAACTATCTGGACAGTACAAAATATGTGATTGGAAACCTACATATGCAGTTCTTTTTAGTGAATACATTGAAGGTTATGATTTTTGGGGATTATGTGGTTTAGATGTAATATTTGGGGATTTAAATAATTTTATAACAGATAATATTTTAAATGAATTTGATTTTATAACGAAAACATCGCATATGGATTTAAAGACGGGGTTTCTTCCGAGTTATACACATAGAGTTAGCACTCCTTTTGCAATAATAAGAAATAATGATTATATGAATAATTTATTTAAAAAGAATGATGAATACCATAAAATTTTAGTAAATAAGTATCATATGTTTTTTGATGAGGATCATTTTTCAAGAATAATATTAAAATTAGAAAGAGAGAAAAAAATAAAATGTTTTTGGTTAGATTTTTTTGAGGCACAGAATAAGGAAGGTACATTTTGTGATACAAGTTGGGATAATGGAAAGTTATATTTAACTGAAGAAGGTACAGAAATAGGATCTAATCATTTTGGGGGAGCTGTAAATCCTTATGTTAATAAGAGTAGTTATCAAAACACAGAAAGTAATTTTATTGAAGAAGTAGTTAAATTTGAGATGAATAAAAATTCAATTGATATTGTAGAAAGGAGTAAACCATTTAAAAAATTGGAAAATTTGGTTAATAGAAGTGGAGTTCCTTTATCGTTACCATTAGGATTTACTGATAAAAATACTATTCATCCTTATTTTGATGTGTATGATGAGATATTTAAGAGACTTAAATATTCAGCAAAAAATGTTTTAGAAGTAGGAATTTTTAATGGTGCCTCGATGATACTTTGGCACGATTATTTTGAAAATGCAACAGTACATGGAGTTGAAATTAATAAAAATCGTATTCCCATAGAGTTAAATGGATATGATAGAATTAAAACATATCTTGGTGGTGCATATGATTATGTAGGATTTATTGAACCGACACTTAATGATATGGAGTTTGATTTAATCATTGATGACGGATCCCACCAATTACATACCCAAAAAAGATTTGTTAAACATTATTTCCCACTTTTATCAGAAAATGGAATTTTAATAATTGAAGATATCCAAGATATTAATTATTGTACTGAAATTATAAATGAATTTCCAGAGGAAGTGAGGGATAAAGTTAGAATTATTGATATGAGAGATGTAGAAGGTAAAAGTTGCTGGCCAATATCATTTACGGATGAAACTAAATTGACATCTACAGGAATGCCAGTTGGTTATGAACATCAATTAAGGGAAAATGACGTAGATTCTATTTTAATTGTTTATGATGCTACCAACGAAAAGGTCGAAGATTTATCTAAAAAATTTAAAGAAGAATCTATGATTATGTTAGTTACTTGGGCAAAAGAATTAGAACAGCAAAAACTATTGCTAGATTGTATAACGAGTTTAGATCTATTAGGAATAGATATATGTTTAACATCTCATTATCCCGTATCAACTACAGTTCAAAATTTAGTTAGTTATTATATATACGATAAATATAATCCATTAATATCAGCTGGTGCCGGTCAGGGGTGGAACTATACAATGAGTGTAAATAACAGGCCAGCGATGCGGATAGATATTAATAAAGAATTTACTGGAATAGGTGTACATTCTCCAGCAGTTTTTAGTTCAATTAAACATTCACTTCATGTGGCTAAATCGGCCAATAAGAAATATGTTTTTTATACGGAAAGTGATACAATAATAAATCCAAAAGATTTACATAGTTTCTATGATGTTTTTAAAGAAACATTAGATAATAATAAAAAGGCCTGGTTTGAATTATATGAAAGAGGAAAAGAAGAAGATGTTATGTCGTGTAATGGTGAGTTTTGGTTCGGGGAGGTAGATTTCTTTTTAAATAATATTAGGTTTAGCAAAGAATCTCAATTGGCGGGAGAAATAACAGAAAAAGATGCCTATGATTTATTTAATCCAATCCAACATCACTTGTTTGCTAATCGAGGTTTTGGATTAGAACATCATTTGTATGATAGTTTGAAATCTGTTAGGGGAGAGTATATTTTAAAGAGTAGAAAAGGTAAAATTCAATTTCAAAATCATTTTCCAAACAGCGAAGTTAATGTTTATCATCCAAATTTGGACTGTTCATTTTCTGGAAAGGCTCTTGCTAATCAATCAAAAATTAAAATAAAAAACTTTCATTTGGCGCCCTTTTTCTTATTGTCAAGAAATAAAAAATATGGGTTAAAGCCTTTATTATGTATTGTAAATCATTGGATGAGATTAAACAAATCTCAAACATATAACGATTCTATGTATGAGAATGCAGAAAATTTATTTAAAATTTTGTATTTTATTAATGATAAACTTGTTAGTAATAGAGAGGTAAAACTTTTTATTAAAAATGCTTCTATTTTTGAACAATTTGATGAGATAGAAGAAGGAAATATTTATAGAGTTGAAGTAGAACTTTATAATAAATATAATAGGGGGTGGGACCTTTTTTATCAAAGGGAATGGATTCGGAACGATGTTGATGAGATTGCAAAAGTTGGAACTTATGAGTTGTTTGAGTAGCTATGAATAATTTTTTTCAATATACTTTACTGTATTCAATTAGTGATACTGAAACTTTAACTTTACAAGATGAATTTAATAAATCTGAAGAAAGGCTATATTTAAGGGCCACGATAAATAATTCTGATGCTGATAATTCATCTGATGACTTGTATAGAGTAACTTTTTCGAATAAATTAAGAAGATATTGGCATTTTTCTGATACTATACCGGCAAATCATTGGACAGCAACTTGGTTAGATAGGCCAGAATTAGAAGATGAAGATAAATTTAGTGATATTAGAATATACATTTCAAAAAATGATAAGATGTTGACAATGATAAATTATAGAACACCAAGTTTGTCTGATTTAAAACATAGGTTTACTGAATGTAAGTTTGAGTTTGATGGTGAACATATTTTTAATAATATTAGTAAATCACCTGTATTTATTTGTGGTTCTCCTGGAGGTGGAACTTCTTATATGGCTAAAATGTTACAATATTGTGGTTTGTTTATAGGGGATGATGTTTGTAGATTTGAGGATAGAAAAACATTTGAATCAACATCTATAACAATGTTACAGTTTTATTTTGTTAGACAAATAATCGGGGAAATGGAATATCTTGATCCAATGAACATATATGGATTGATTAAAACTGATGAAGGAAGAAAATGGTTAGTTGATGGTAAAAGTAGTATTGTAGATTCAAATGAGTTAGAATTATTTAAAAAAGGATTTATAAATATATTACCTTTATTCTGGGGAGATAACTTATTAGATTTAGAATGGGGGTTTAAGAAACCATTTAATATGATATGGATAAAATATTTTATAGCAATGTTTCCTAATGCTAAAGTATTAATCGTAGATAAGAAAAAGGAAGATAAAATGGAAGGTAGGAGTTTTGAGGGTGAACGTTTTGAGAGAATGGATCAAAAAGAATATGAATTATTTACTGAAATAGGAGATGATTTAAAATGTAATAATAGAAAATGTGATTTTGATAAAATGAACAAGGATGTTGACTATTTTAATAAAGTGATGGATTGGTGTGGATTATCAACAAAAACAAAAGAAGAACATTATCAGATGTTGGTTGATTTGAAATATGATGGGATAAAAAATGAGATATTGTAAAATATTAACTACATATTTTGGACCGAGACATCGGAGGCTATATGAAATTGGATGGTCCAGACATGGACAAGATATACCAACCGGCGAATCTGCGTTAAAAAATTTAAAGTTTTTAGTTGATATAGAGAAAAACTTAGATGCCGGGATTTCATACGATACTATTATTATTAATAATACTGTTGGATATGAAGAAGGAAATAGTTGGCTAGATTCCATTCATGGTACAGAAACTAAATGTGGTAAAGTTTATTGCTTTCATAGGGAAAATAAAGGAAAAAACTTTGCAGGATATAGGTATGGTTATGAAAAGTTTAAAGATAAATATGATTATTTTATGTTTATTCCAGACGATCATGTTATATTAGCCAAGAATTATTATAGTGAATCACTTTTAAGATATATAGAAAAGGTGGAAAAAGAAAATTGTGCAGTTCTTGCTCTGATAGGCACTTTCTCTAATATCCCTACTGATAAGGATCCGGCCGGTTCGAGTCCGGCCGCACACGATGGAATATCATTGATTCATAAAAAATATATTGAAGAACATTATGAAAAAATTGGACCCTTGGCCGCAGCAGATGATGCAGATAATATATTGTTAGACGATAATGGCGAAGTAATAACAACGACATCTGATATAGTTTGGAATCATGTATTTGATGGTGAAATACCATTTACAGGCAATTTTTCCAGACTGGGGTATACAGTTCTTCCATTTGATGGTATTCATCATGAAATGTGGGGTGGAGAAGGTATTGAGAAATATGATAAATATAAAACTTGGAAACCTGGAAAGGGTATGTCTTGTAGGGGTGGTGGTTGGCCAATAGAACTAAATGGTGAAATTTTTTGTTCACCAATATATAATTTATTCCATAACCATCCAGGAGGAGTTTATATGTCAGATTTTAAAATAGATGAGAGTATATTAAGAACAGTATTAGATTGGAAGGTATATATTAGTGAAAAGGAACTGTTAAATGGAAATTAGAGAAAAACCTTTAAAAGTATTGGGACCATTTGGTGATGAATCAGATGTGCAGGCCATAAGAGAAGTTATATTAAGTGGGTGGTGGGGTAAGGGCCCCAAAGTTCAAGAGTTCGAAGAAAAGTTTGCAGAAATGGTTGGAGTCAAACACGCAATAGCAGTTACAAGTAATTCTCATGGACAAGATTTAGTAATGAAAGCAATGGGATTTAAGGGAGTCGATGTTATTAATCCAACAATGTCATTTATAGCAACTGCAGAAATACCATTGTGGAATGATTGTACGTCTAATATAGTAGATGTGGATAGAGTAAATTTAAATATAACCGCAGAAGAAGTAGAGAAATGGAAGAAACCAAATTCAGAAGTTTGTGTGGCAGTAAATAATGCTGGTATTCCAGCACCCATTGATGAGATACGAAAAGTATTCGGTGGGTATATCATAGAAGATGCGGCACATAGTTGTTATACAGAGGGAGCTGGATTAAAAGGTGATGTAGCAGTATGGTCATTTCAGGCAGTAAAGACATTACCGATTGGTGATGGTGGAATGATTACACTTAATGATGATAAGTTAGCAAATAAGATTAGAGAAATGTTATGGTTTGGTGTTGCATCAACTTGGAGTAGGGCAGCAGATAAAAGTGGAACACGACCAGGTTACGCTTGGGATTATCAAGTAGATACACTTGGTTATAAATATTATATGATTGATATTATTGCAGCTCTCGGTTTATCACAGTTGAAAAAATTACCGACATTTTTGGATACTCGTAGACATATACAGAAAAGATATAATGAAGAATTATATTCAACAATTGAACGACCACCATATTCTGATACAGTTCAATATTATTGTGCTAGGTTACCTGAAAAGAGACATAATTTTGCACCCGATGGTACTGGGTTTTCAAGTATTGGTAGGGACCAGTTGATTAATTACTTGGCAGATAAGAAAATACATACTTCAGTTCATTTTAAACCTTTACATTTATATGAATTGTTAAGGGATGATAATAAAAAATTACCAGTTTCAGAACAAGAATGGTTAAGATTAATTACTTTACCTTGTCATAACGGAATGACGGATGATGATGTTGATTATGTAGTGTATTGGGTAAATAAATTTATGGAGAAATATAGTAATGTATTATAATGAAGATGACAGGGCACAAAGACTATTTGATGTTTTTAATGTATTAGAAGGTCAAGTAAATGTTTCGTATGTTAATAGTACCGAACATATTGTTGCATGGCATAAACATAATATACAAACAGATTATTGGACTTGTCTTAAAGGTTCATTTAAAGTAGGAATGGCAACTCCAGAAGATGGTTGTGAGTTTGTATATTTATCAGATAAGAATCCACGAGTTATAGAAATGAAACCAGGAGTTTATCACGGGTATAAGGCTTTAGAACCAGGTTCTATATTATGTTATTATTTAACAGAAAAATATAATCCGGATGATGAGTTTAGAGTACCAGTAGGACACTTTGGGGAAGAATGGGATACACCAAATAAATGATAACAATAAATGATGTAAAAGTATTTGATTTGGATCCATATATAGATTCGGAGGGATCGTTAGTTTCAGTTGAGTCTGCAATAGATGTGCCATTTAAAATAGAACGGGTTTTTTATATTTATGGAGTTCATGATCAAGAGGACAGAGGAGAACATGGCCATCATACTACTGAACAAGTTTTAATATGTTTAAATGGACAGGTAAAGGTTTTATGTGATGATGGAACGGATAAAAAAGAGTGGATATTAGATAAACCAAATGAGGGACTCTATATACCAAATTTGATTTGGGATGAACAAACTTATTTAACATCAGATTCTATTTTATTGGTATTTGCAAATACATTGTATGATCCATCTGATTATATATCAGATTATGAAGAATTTAAGAAGTTAAAGGTGGGATTATGAATATATTAATTACTGGAGGGTGTGGTCATATAGGTTCATATTTGATTAGAAAGTTGCCGTTAAAATATAAAATTACGGTTGTT
>Ga0080013_1006601_pt1 | contig 10240 bp, 14 predicted proteins | sample ETNvirenome_6_85_FD_69236 | JGI IMG/M metagenome (GOLD analysis project Ga0080013, IMG submission 69236) | Marine viral communities from the Pacific Ocean - ETNP_6_85 (SPADES assembly) (version 2) | ecosystem: Environmental > Aquatic > Marine > Oceanic | place: Pacific Ocean | collected 2013-06-19
TTATCCTCAGTTTTCTGATGATGGTGGTGTAGATAGTGAAAGAACTTTTATTAAACAGTTAGTACAGAAGTACATCGGTGACGGTTCTTCTGATGACTTGTTCAATGAAGATGAAATTGAAGCAAATAACGTGAGTGCTTAAGGAGTAATAAAATGAATACAAAGTCTACTTGGAAAATCAGAGATGCTAACGGTGCTCTCTATACAATGAATCTTACATATAAAGCTGTTAAACCAGGTCATAAACGAATTGCGTCAAAGAAGATGAAACTTATGGCAGAAGATTTTAATGAATTAAAGAAAAAGTATGGTGAAGAAATAATTACTATAAGTAAAAGTTCAAATCCATATAATAGGTTAGCTAAAATCATAAAGACTTCTGCTACGGGTGGTTCTATGGGTTTTTCTACACGACATTCAGATAACATTAAATTAACTAAAGCTGAAATTAAACAGAAACGGGAGGAGGCGTCCCGGTATATTTCAGAAAATATAACAGCTGAAGCATTACAAAAGAAATTAGAAGTAGACCAAGAAGGTTTGTGTTATTGGCGTGGTATTAAGATAGATCCAATGCGTGTATTTACTTACCGCGGACCGAAAAACAATAAAGGTGAGTATAGTCCTGAACCATATTGGGGTGATGAGTGTGAGGCAATGAGTGCTGATAGAGTAAAAATGGTTGGTTCAAAATATGAGACTGGTTATAGACTGGATAATATTGTAATCACTACACGTGGTATCAATAAGATGAGAAATGATATGGAACATGATAAATTTATATTAGCATTAAATCGTCAAGGGATTTCAATAAACCCCAAGTTAAAACCATTATTAGAAAAATTATTAAAGAACGAAAATAAGGAGTCGTAATGGCAAAAAAGAAAATAAATAAAGATGATAAACTTATTTTAGAAGTTTATGAGAAGTCTATAAACAAGAGAATGAAAGCTGGTCATGATGTTAGTAAAATGACAACCAGAGTAAGTGAGATACTTTCTAAGTATAAAAAATAAATTAAATTTTCTCTCACAACGAGCCGAGCTGGGTTATCCTTTCTTCCTGGCTCGGCGTTATATAATAGAGGAGTAAAAAAATGAAAGAACAAAATTATTCAAATTATGCTAAATATTTAGTATTAGCAGATAATTCTAAAGGTCGGTTAAGAGGTACATATACACATTATCTGAACTTTAAAATTGTTAAGGAAATAATTAATAGAATATCATATACCGATAAAAGTACGTATTCTTATGACGGTGATATTTATAAACGTAAGATAAGTTCTGCAGAAGGTAAAAATATTTTAGATAATATTGGAGTGAATAAGTGGAACGTTGCAACAGAGAAAATATTGTTAGTTGCATCTCAACTTAAATTAAGTATTTGATTACTATGGGAGAAATTATGTGGCGAAGAAACTTGATGTACGTGAGTATCAATGTGAATTGATTAAGGTTGTAGATGGTGATACTATAGATTGTTATATTGATTTAGGTTTCAACATGAAAACTAAAAAACGTGTACGTTATATGGGTATTGATACTTGGGAAAGTAGAACACGAGATTTAGAAGAAAAGAAAAAAGGTTTAGCAGCGAAAGCAAGAAATAAGGAATTATTAGAAAATGGAAATTTCAAACTTAAATCATTCGGAACAGGAAAATTTGGTAGAGTTCTTGGCGAAGTGTATGTGGATCCTAATTATGTTGGGCGGCATATTATCGAGTGTATTAGTGATCCGAATAGTGAAATTGATTTATCACAAGATGGTTGGGTAAGTATAAATGACATTCTAATTGAAGAGGGACACGCCTACAATTATCACGGTGAGAAGAAAAAAGATTTTAAAGAAGAAATGAAAAAAGAAAAAGAAAATAGAAAATAGGTTATAATGGCAGCAATATACGGTAACGAAGAACCAAAAAAACACGTTAAGAAAACTAGACAAGGTTTAGGTCGTGGAACAAAATGGGGAAATAAAAATAGTAAAAAGCATTATAAGAAAAAACCAAGAGGTCAAGGTGGAAAACGACATTAAAAAATATAAAGTTATAAAAGATTATCCGACAATAGATGGTATGTTATACAAGAATGAAATTGTAAAACTCGATAATGGTGAGTCTAAAAAAACTAAAATAAGAGTAAAAGATTCTACTGGAAAAATTTGGTTTGTAGATAAAAATATATTAATTAATATATAATATTTATATATTATAACGGGAGTATTTTATGAAAGGATTAGCAAAATTAATCGCAGCAATTTTAGCCATATTGGGATTAAGCTCTAAAGCTTCAGCAAAGAAAAAAGCTAAAGTTAAAAAAATAGATAAACAAGTTAAGAAGGTAAAAGTTGCTAAAAAAGCAGTTAATAAAAAGATGAGTAAAGTAAAGAAGGAACAGAAGAAAGCAGCTAAGTCTACGAAGAGAAAGAAAATAAAAGATGCTGAAAGTTTTTTAAAGGATTTTGCAAAGAAATGAAGTATGTATTAATATTATTAATGTTAACACTTGGATATTCCCAAGTAACTTTAACTCAAGAACAAGCAGATAATATAGCTAAGAATATACAAGAGTTACAAATCAAAGCCGATTCTCTTACAGTAAGTGATTCATTAAAGACTATTGAAATAGGTTTATTAAATGAGAAATTAAGTTTAACAGAAAAAGAATTAGAGTTAGCTAATCAGAAAACTAAATTAGTTAACCCAAGTTGGTATGAGAATAAGTGGTTATATTTTGGATATGGCGCAACATTATCTTATGCTATAATTACAGTTATTAATAAAACAGGAAGTATTTTAGATTTATTTAAATAAATAAAAAAAATTGTATTTTGAGAAATTTCATTATACTTATTATCTTACAATAGTTTTTTGAAAATTTGAAAATGGGACGCATCGACAGGCATGTTGATGTGGGGTTGACCGAATAACAGGTTTCGTTGAAGGCTTGTAAAGTATCCCGATTCTTCTTGTGGTAGAAGAGTATTCACCTGAATGTTGGTAATACTGGATGACAATCTATGAGGGAGTTTGAGTCAAACTAACTTGAAAAAGTAGCCTACTTTTTCGCTTCACTGGGAGTACCCGAAAGGAAATCTCCCTGAGAACTGGCCGAATAAACCAATCTTTGAGGGTTAAGGCAGTTGTTTAGAAGTTGTATTCGCCTCAACGATGTTAATAGCATTGAGAGAGAATCGTAGTAACTTTCGGAAACAAAGTGTGAAGGCAAAAATCAGAGTGATTCAATGTGGAATGGCTTTTCCACACCCCCAAAATTTCAAAACTCGGAGGATAACCGATGACATAAGTATAATACACTAAACAGAGACGAGGTTTGACAGTACCAAAAAGACTGTTGGTGTAAAACACCTAAAAGTTTAGTGTATCGGATGGTATCTAAAGAGGGACGGCGGCGGGCAAAAGTTTTAAAAGTGGCTCAATAATTTTCAGTTTCCACCAAATTAACAGACTTGAAAATGACGGGCCACTTTTTTTTATTAAATGTTATAAAAATAACGTGAATTTTAAGTAAACTACTTGATATATATTACTATAAATGGTTACGAAGGGTAATCATTGAAAAATACTAATTAAATAATAAAACATGGAGATAGAAAATGGACATTAGCGCAATAAAAAAACGACTTAATCAACTTCAAACTACGAATACTCGTACTTCAAATCTTTGGAAACCTCAACCAGGCAAAACCTTAATTAGAATAGTTCCTTATAAATTTAATAAACAAACACCGTTTATTGAACTATTTTTTCATTATGACATTGGCGGTAAGAGTTACTTATCACCAATCAGTTTTGGTCGTCCAGATCCAATTGAAGAATTTGCTGATAAACTAAAATCATCAGGTAATAGAGATGATTGGAAATTAGGTAAAAAGTTAGAGGCAAAAATGAGAACTTTTACACCTGTAATTGTTCGTAGTGAAGAAAAAGAAGGAGTTAAATTCTGGGGATTTGGTAAAACAGTTTACCAGGAACTTCTTTCAGTTATTGCAGATCCAGATTATGGTGATATTACAGATCCAGTAAATGGTAGGGATGTAGGAGTCGAATTCAAAACAGCCGAAGAAATCGGTGCTTCGTTTCCTAAAACAACTATTAGAGTTAAACCCAACCAAACTCAGATTACAGAAGATGCAAAGGAACTTGAAACTTTGTTAAATTCACAAAAGGATATTCGTGAAATTTATAACGAACAAACTTATGATGAATTAGCAGAAGTTTTACAGAAATGGCTAAATCCTTCTGAAGATGATGAGGAAACTGATACTAAAAAAGAAACTGAAAAGTCTTCTACAGTATCTACCTTACAAAGTAATACAACTACTTCTGATGCATCCGCAGCATTTGATGACCTCTTTAATAGTTAAAGAGGAGAATTTAAATGTCTGTAAAAGATGAATTAGCAAGTGTATTAGCTGATAATCTTAACAAACAATTCAAAGATACCAAAGTTGCTTATTTTTTAGACGGTTCTGATACAACTCCTACAGATATAAAGGATTTTGTTTCAACAGGATCAACTCTATTAAATTTAGCAATTTCGAATAAACCTAATGGTGGTATTGCAGTAGGAAGAATCACAGAAATTAATGGTTTAGAATCGAGTGGTAAATCTTTAATTGGTGCTCACATTCTTGCGGAAACACAAAGAAAAGGTGGAGTAGCAGTTTATATGGATACTGAGACTTCCGTGAGTAGAGAATTTCTTGAAGCTATTGGAATAGATGTAAGTAATATGTTATATTTACATTTAGAAACAATAGAAGATATTTTCGAAGCCATTGAAAAAATTGTTGTAAAGATTCGTGAATCAGATAAAGATAGATTAGTAACAATCTTGGTTGATTCTTTAGCAGCAGCTACTACTAAAGTAGAGTTAGAGGCTGATTTTGAAAAAGACGGATGGGCTACATCTAAAGCAATCATCATATCAAAAGCGATGAGAAAGATTACTCAAATGATTGGTAGACAGAAGATAGCTTTAGTATTCACTAATCAACTCAGACAAAAACTAGGAGTAATGTTTGGAGACCCTTGGACTACAAGTGGTGGAAAAGCATTACCATTTCACGCTTCAACACGTATCAGATTGAAAAATGTTGGACAAATCAAAGATAAAAAGACTAATACAATCGGCATGAAAATGAGAGCTCAAGTCATTAAAAATAGACTAGGTCCTCCCATGAGGCATGCCGATTTTAATTTATACTTTGAAAGTGGTATTGATGATGATGGTAGTTGGCTACAGGTATTAAAAGATCATAAATTGTTAAAACAAGGTGGTGCTTGGTATACGATGAATGACCATCAAGGGAATGAAATAAAGTTTCAATCTAAAGATTGGTCAGAACAGTTAAAGGATACTGAGTTTAAAGAGTATTGCTATAATTTAATTTGTAGTAAAGCGATTCTTAAATACGATAAAAACTTTGGAATTGATGATATAACTGTAGCAGAAGAATCTGATGAGTAATGATAGATACATATCTATATTAAATGAAATAAGAAAACACGGCGGCGAGATAGATTCAGGGAAGCCTGATGATAAGGTACTGATAATAGATGGCCTGAATACCTTTATAAGAGTATTCAGCGTTATACCAACTCTCAATGATGATGGGATTCACGTTGGGGGAATAGTTGGTTTTTTGAAGTCAGTCGGTTATGCAATTAAAATGCTCAATCCCACCCGATGCATAGTTGTATTTGATGGCAAAGGCGGGTCTGTCCGCCGCCGTAAGTTATATCCAGAATATAAAAAGAAGCGTAAGACAAAGATACGTCTTAATAGAGCTAATGATTTTTCTTCTGTAGATGATGAACAAAAGTCAATGTTTATGCAGGTTCAACGTTCTGTTGAATATCTTGAACAACTTCCTATAACTATACTATCAATAGATAATATAGAGGCTGATGATACCATAGCTTATATTTCAACTAATGTATTACCTAAAAGTGATATTATTATAATGTCAACGGATAAAGATTTTATTCAATTAGTAGATGATAGAATAAATGTTTGGAGTCCTACTAAGAAAAAATATTATGATACTAAAGAGGTATTAGAAGAGTTTGAAGTTCCTTCTAAGAATTATTTACTTACAAGGATTTTTGAAGGAGATAAGTCTGATAATATAACAGGAATTAATGGTATAGGAAAAAAGACTTTATTGAAAAATTTTCCTTATATAAATGATGAAAGTCAATATATAAGTATAGAGGATATATTACAGGCAGCTAAGACTAATGACAGTAATAATATTCATAAAAAAAGAGTTAATGATATTATATTAAATAATAAAGAAAAAATGGTTTTAAATTATAAGTTAATGCAACTTAATGATGTAGATATTTCTCAGAATCAAAAGTTAAAAATACTTGATACAGTTAATGAACCAATTTCTAAGTTAGTTAAGCATAAATTTCAAACAATGTTTATGGCAGATAAGTTATATTCTACTTTACCAAATTTAAATAGTTGGTTAGCAACATCATTTAATAAGTTAAATCAAATGGCAGAGAAGTCTCATGGGAAGAAATCGTAAATATTTTACAAAAAAAGAACAAAGGGAAGCTCAGCGTAAATGGCAGATGGAATATTATGAACGTAATAAAGAGCAGATAAAGAAAGATGCAAGACAGAGATATAAATTGAAAATTTCAGAAAAAGCTAAAGAAGATAAGAGAAAAAAGTTATATGGCGAGTGATCAAAAATTGACTCAATTTGGTCAACAATTTCAGATAAAAATAGTATCAGCTTTATTAGAAGATAAAACATTTTTACAAACAATTCACGATATTATTGATAACAGTTATTTTGAATCTGATGCAAATAAATGGTTAGTTGGAACTATTATAGGGTATTATTTAAAGTATAAAAAGTCTATTACCCTTGAAGTAATGAAAGTTAAAATAAGTGAAATAGATGATGAAGTATTAAAAGTTTCTGTTATTGAAAATTTAGGAAATGCTTGGAGAAACATTAACGCTACAGATTTAGAATTTATTAAGTCTAAAACTTTGGATTTTTGTAAAAATCAGGTGTTAAAAAGTGCAATAGTACAATCAGTAGATTTATTACAAAATAAGGATTATGATGGTATAAAAAAACTTATAGATGAAGCATTAAAAGCTGGGGCAGAAAGAGATTTAGGTCATGATTATACTACGGGAATTGAAGATAGGTTACTTAAAAGTGTTAGAAATACAATAACAACTCCTTGGGATTCTATAAATGATATCATGGATGGTGGATTAGGTAAAGGTGAATTGGGTGTAATAGTTGCACCTGCAGGTATTGGTAAAACTTGGTGTTTACAGGCTGTAGCAGTAGATGCATTAAAAAAAGGATTAACAATTATTCATTATACTTTAGAGTTGAATCAAGAATATGTTGGGTTAAGATATGATTCAATTATAAGTGGAACTCCAACAGCTAATATAAAATTTTATAAAGATGAGGTTCAAAAGAAAGTTGAAGCATTGAAAGGAAAACTTCTCATTAAATATTTTCCAACAAAATCTGCTTCAGTTCAAACTTTATCAGCACATTTAAAAACAATAGAATTACAACAAATAAAGCCAGACGTTGTTATAGTTGATTATGCAGATATTTTGAAAGGTGTAGGTACAGAAAAAAGACATATTTTAGAAAATATTTATGAGGATTTGAGAGGATTAGCAGGAGAATATGATTTACCAATTTGGACAGCATCACAAGCAAATAGAAGTTCGTTGGAAGAAGATATAATTGATGCAACAAAAGTGGCAGAGGCATATAGTAAAGTAATGATAGCAGATTTTGTTATGTCAGTTAGTAGAAAAGTTGCTGATAAAATAGCAAATACAGGTAGATTTCATGTGATTAAAAATAGATTTGGACCTGATGGTCTTACGTTTCCAGCTATGATTAATACGAATGTAGGTAAAATTGAAGTTTATGAAGCGAGTACAAAGGATGGAAAAGTAGTACAGGGTAAAATGGATAACTCAAAAGAGTATGAGAGGAAGCAACTTTCAACTAAATTTAAAGATATGAATGTTGATGTCGAGGGTTTTGAGTAGATTGGAGTATATATTATATTTATCAAAGGTGAGAAGTAAAGTTTATAAGAATAGTTTGTAAAAGGAGAAATAGTTTATATGGAAAAGTTTCAGTTATCAGAAAATTTTATAAATAAATACAAGCGAAAAAAGCCCCCATTTGGTTTTAATGGTTTAGGTGAATTAGTTTATATGAGAACTTATTCTCGTATTAAAGAAAACGGAAAAAATGAAAGATGGTGGGAAACCATTAAACGGGTTGTAGAGGGAACATATTCAATGCAAAAAAATTGGATTGATTCTCATCAACTTGGTTGGAATCCTTGGCAAGCCCAAGCATCGGCTCAAGAAATGTATGACCGAATGTTTAATATGAAGTTTTTACCTCCAGGTCGTGGTCTTTGGGCAATGGGAACATCTATAACAGAAGAAAGAAATTTGTATGCTGCCTTAAATAATTGTGCATTCGTATCAACTTCAACTATTAAGGATGATTACTCAAAACCATTCTGTTTTTTAATGGACGCATCAATGTTAGGTGTTGGAGTTGGGTTTGATACAAAAGGTGCTGGTGAAATTGTTGTAAAGGGAGTTAATGTTGATAGGGGAGAAGAAACATATGTAATTCCAGACACACGAGAAGGTTGGGTAGATTCATTAAAGTTATTATTAGAGAGTTATTTTCACGGAACTGCACCAGTATATTTTGATTACACAAAGATTAGACCAGTAGGAGAACCAATTAAAGGTTTTGGTGGTGTATCAAGTGGTCATGAACCATTAGAAGAAATTCACGGAGAAATAAGAAAAGTATTAGAACAAAATAGTAAAGAACCAATTACAGTAACTACTATTGTTGATATAATGAACCTAATTGGTAAATGTGTCGTAGCAGGGAACGTGAGACGAACAGCAGAGATTGTGTTCGGTGATCCTTATGATGAGGAATACTTAGACTTAAAGAATTACAAAGTCAATCCACATCGTGACCAATATGGTTGGACATCAAACAACTCTATATTCGCAGAACTCGGCATGGATTATACTGATGTATGTAAGAGAATTGTGGATAATGGTGAACCAGGATTTGCATGGTTAAAGAATATGAGGAAATTTTCACGTATGCAAAATGGTGGTGATAATAAAGACCATAGAGTTGCAGGTGGAAATCCTTGTTTAGAACAATCATTAGAAAGTTATGAGTTATGTTGTTTAGTAGAAACCTTTCCAGCTAATCATGATTCGTTAGATGATTATAAGAGAACGTTAAAATACGCGTATTTGTATGCCAAAACCGTAACACTTGGAAAAACACATTGGCCAGATACTAATAGAGTTATGTTAAGAAATAGACGAATTGGTTGCAGTGTAAGTGGAGTCGCACAATTTATTACAAAAAATGGAATGGAAGAATTAAGAAAATGGTTAGAAAAGGGATACAGTACAATTCAAGAATGGGATAAACAATACAGTGATTGGTTTGCAGTTCCGAAGTCAATAAAAACGACTTCAGTAAAACCGAGTGGTACTGTAAGTTTATTAGTTGGTGCTACTCCTGGAATGCATTATCCAGAGTCTAGATTTTATATTCGTAGGATGAGATTATCAAAACATTCAGAATTAATAGAACCATTAAAGAAAGCAGGTTACAAATTAGAACCAGCATTTGGTTCAGAAGATTCAACAATGGTGGTAGAGGTTCCTGTGGACGTAGGAGAGGGTATAAGGACAGCGGCTGAACTTTCGATTTGGGAACAATTCAGTTTAGCCGCGTTCTTACAACGACATTGGGCAGATAACCAAGTAAGTTGTACAGCAACATTTGACCCCGAAACAGAAGCAGATGAATTACCACACGTTTTAAATTATTTCCAATATAGATTAAAAGGTATATCGTTATTACCAAGACACCCGTTAGGAGCATATAAACAAATGCCTTATGAAACAATTACAGAAAAAGAATACAATAAACAAGTCAAGAAACTTGGATATTTGAGTTTTGTAGGTGTTGAGGGTGAAGAAGCAGAAATAGATAAATTTTGTAATAATGATGTTTGTGATATACCAGAAGCATGATAAGAATTCACATACCGCAAGACAGGCAGTTGACGCACCTGTGAAAAAATGCGTCTTAATCCAAACAAAAAGAGGAGAACGTTTATGAATAAACGG
>Ga0080013_1006604_pt1 | contig 10236 bp, 7 predicted proteins | sample ETNvirenome_6_85_FD_69236 | JGI IMG/M metagenome (GOLD analysis project Ga0080013, IMG submission 69236) | Marine viral communities from the Pacific Ocean - ETNP_6_85 (SPADES assembly) (version 2) | ecosystem: Environmental > Aquatic > Marine > Oceanic | place: Pacific Ocean | collected 2013-06-19
TAGATGTATTTTCAATACAAGAAATAAATAACTTAAATAATTTTGTTACAAATAATCCATTAAATGAAGAATCAGCAATAGGCTTATTAGGAGAAGAAAATTTAAAAATATTAACTGATACTTTAGGTAAAGAACCAACATATTTAGAAGCAATAGAGTACAGATATAATGTTTTAGATAATCAAAATTTAAATATTGAAGAACTTTTAGAAGAAGCTTCTGCTTTATTGTTTGAAGATTACATAAAAAATAAATTTGTTGGTGAATTTCCTAAAGAACCTAAAACTTTGATGGAAAAAACAAAAAAATTCTTTTCATCAATTAATAATGGATTAAATACATTAGGTTTTGAAACTTATGAAGATGTTTTCGATAAATTTGTAAGTGGAGAAATAGGTGAAAGACAAAGGGCATACGAGTCAGAAAAACCAAGTAGAGTTGAAAGAACTGATGAATTTGGAGTTTATCAAGGTAGTTACGAAGTACAAACACCTTTAGTTAGAACAAATAGAATATTAGCAAATGAATGGGCTAATATGATTCAAACTACAGGAACAAGTATAGGTAATGAGTTTTATCCTGAATCTGCGGATCGTGACTCACCTTTGTTTAAAAGACCATTACAAGATGCTCCTAATCTAAAATTTAAATTATCAGAAACACAGCAAAGACCTACTTCTTTAACTCAAGAGTATTGGCGTGGTGCTCAAAATGAAGAATATGGAAACGATATTAATCAAATTGGAGAAACTATATTTGCTAGAAATATAGTTAATAATACCGATATTATAAGAAGATGGAAAAGTTATGGTAGAACTGTTGAAAATTCTGAAGCAGGAGTGACTCAAAGACAGTTATATGACTATACACAAAAGTTTTTAAAGAATACAAAAAATTATTCTGATGAATTTAAAGTGTATGTTGTAGGAGATTTAAATAGACCAACAACAGGAACAGTAGTTACTAACAATTTAGAAGAAGCTGAAAATATAGCAAATGAATTTGTTAATCCGCCTTTTCAAATAGTAGGAAATAGAAAAAACATTACTGAATATACGATTAAAAGACCTAAAGTAATGCTTGATAAAGACGTTATGTTTGGTGCAAAACCTCCAGAATGGGCACAACCTTCATTGCCAACAACAGATTTTCTTATTGTAGGTAATAATGCTTTAGTTACATCACCTAATCAACCTGTTGCTTATCAAGAAAAAACTCCACCAGAAGGTGTTGTAAGAAGAACATTTAATCTAGGTACTCTTAAACCTAAATATAAAATGAGCAGTGAAGACGGTTTCGTAAGTTCAATAGCAGAAGAATATACACCAAATTATAGACGTTATAAAACTCCTTATGATCAAGTAGGACAAGCTACACAAGAAGAAAAAGAATCAAGAAAAAGAAAAGATATTAAATCTAAATGGAAGCTATCTACACCTCTATCTGCACCTAGAGATGAATCATCTGGTCATGTAGCTGATTATCTGCCTCCACAGTATGGTCCGCCTGCACATCAACTAGATTTAATTCAAAGTGGTGAGATTTCTCCTGAAGGTTATTCTACAGCTAGTTTTGGTTTTAGATACCCTTATGCTACACAAGATATAGAAAGTGCTAGAAGAGAATTTTTAAATTTCAGCACAGCTAGAACACCACTAGAACAACAAGAAGAGCGTGAGTTTATAAATAAACTTATGGAAATAAAAGGTAATCCAAATGCAACAATTACCATGTATCAAGCAGCACCTTCAAGAGATTTACGAGAGGGAGATATAATAACTCCATTTTTAAGTGATGCTCAATATTATGTTGACGAATCTAAAATAACTCAAGAAGAAATAAGAGATGCAGATAGAGCCAGAAGAAGGCAAGAACAGATAGATAAAACAGGTGCAGTAGACTTAAATCAAGAAAGACTGTTTAATCAAATGGAAGGAATTTCAGATATTCTTGGTAGACCTGAAGTAACTCCGTCAAGAGTTCATACTTACCAGTTAAGAGCAGGAGATGTTCGTTGGGATGGCAATAATGGTTGGGCAAGATGGGGTTTCTTCCCAAGAATAAAAGCTGTAGAAGATATTAAACCTAAATTAAAGCTATCTGAACCTATGGATGATATAGCTTTTGAAAACTCTAAAGAAGATTTGTTAGAGTTAATGGATCAAGGTATAGATGTTCTTGAATTAGAAACTCATCCAGCAGTAGTAGAAGGCATGAGTAGAATGTTTGAAATACAACCTACTGCCGACCAATATTTAAATAAATTGGGTGAAAATTGGTTTACAAATAACGCTTATTTAAATAACAGAAAATTTGTTATTAATAATAGGATTGCTAAAGGTTTTAGAAAAGCTAAAACAGAATTAAAGAAAAAAGCAGAAAGTTATTCTAATAATCCTGTAGAAAATAACAAACAAGCTTGGCTTGTTTTAGGAGCAACAGCATCCGGTAAATCTTATTTTTCTGAAAAATTAGCAAAAGAACGTAATTTAGCTATTGTAGATAGTGATGATGCTAAAAAAATAATACCTGAATACGAAGGCGGAGTAGGAGCAAATGCTGTTCATGTAGAAGCTTCAATGATTACTTCAAGTGTAAGAAATGATTTTATAAAAGAAGGTAAAGATATACTTTTACCTAGAGTTGGCGGTCTTCCAAAACGTAAAGCTATACAGTCAACAATAAGACAACTTCAAGATGCAGGATATAATATAAAAACAGTTTTAGTTGATGTGGATTACAAATCTGCTTTAGGCAGGATGTATAAACGTTTTGCTAAAACCGGAAGGCTTGTACCTCCTTCATACATAGAAGAAACAAAAAACACTCCTATAGATACATATCATAGGGTAAAATATATAACAGACGGATATGCGTGGATAGATAACAATGGCACAGAAAATCAAGAAATCATTAGACAAGACACTGGGATTCTTCCCGATGCTCTCACCGGAGGAAGAGGCGAAAGCAGACGAATACGCAGAGAAAGCAGCGAAGAAAATAGACGAAGTTCTTTCCCAGAAGAAGAAGTAACAATACAAGAAGCCTTAGAAGGTGTTAAAGGCATCAATGAAAGGCTTGTATCTGCCGGATTAGTACCTAAGTTCAATTTAAATGCCTCTGCTGACGCAATTAGAGCCGCATACATAGCCGAATTAAAACAACCTGATGCTGGGGTAATACCTAGCAAACTTCGCCCTAAATACTCTTTAAAAGACTCTGGAAGTAAATTAAACGACAAAACAGAAGATTTAATCAAAAAAGTAACTATAAGAGATTCTTTTGATAGTGGACCCAGCATGGGAAGAATTATTTTAGAAACTGCTAAAGGTTATGCTACAGAAGATTCTATTAGAGAAATACTTGTAGATAGATACGCAAGATTTAAAACTGTTGAAATACAAGCAGCTAGAGCAAGAGGAATGAAAGAAGAAATGCTTACGGCTGATGTTTCTGCTGTAAGTGCTTTAATGTTTTCTGACAGAAACGGTGAAGTGTTTAGATCAGCTCTTATTGAAGGTATTCCTGTTTATGATGAAAAAAAAGGATATGTTCGTGTTGAAACCGTTTCTCCTATAGACGGACAATCTGTAGAACCTCCTTTGAAATTTCTTCAACCGGCTTTTGAAAATCCTCAACTTATGTGGGCTTTTCAAGCAGTCCGTATTGCTAAACGTGAAAAACGTTTTGATGCAGAAGGAAAACCGGTTAAGACAACCGCACAAGACAGAAAAGATGCTGCTCAAGCTTTAAAAGATTATCCAGAATTACAAGAAATGTCTGATGCTTACGATAGGTGGGATCAGCACGTTGTTAAATTTTTAGTAGATACCGGAGTTCTTGATGTAAATACAGCAAAACAATGGACTGCACACGCAGATTACTTTCCTTTTTATAGAATGATTGGAGAAGATAAAGACGGAAAATCTATTACAAAAGGACCGCAAATATTTAAAGGGTTAGGTTCTGGTAAAAATATATTTGTAAAAGCTAAAGGTAGTGCTGATAAAGATATTGTCGATCCGATTACAGGTATAGGAGAGAATTTAAGAGCAGCTATAACATTAGGAATGAAGAATGTTGCAGCTAATCGTGTAGTAAGAGATATGGTAGATGCGGGATTTGCAGAGCAAGTTCCTTTAAATTCGACAGGCTTTAATGTAGTAAAGATAAGAGTAGGTGGAAAAACAAAAGCATTTAGAGTTGATGATGTAAATCTGTATGAAGCGTTTCAAAACTTTGAAGGCGGTGCTATAAACTTTGGTGGAGTGGTTAGTAGATTAACTGCTTACCCAAAAGAAGCTTTAAGTGCTCTTATTACAAGAACACCTGATTTTTGGATAAGGCAGGTGTTAAGAGATTCTATATCCGCACAAACAATATTAGGTGGTAACTTTATACCTCTTGGGACAAGCTTAAAGAATTGGGGAAAAGTTTGGGGCGGAATGATTGCTAACAAGTTGCCTTTTACAGAAAGAGATTTTGTTCCTGAAGGTGTTTCTAAAATGAGAAGAGCCGGTATTGTTTCAGGATATGATACTGTAGTGAGAGATATAGATAACTCTCAAAAGCTAATTGAGAGTGCTTACGAACAAGCCGGAATAAATAATAGAAATACAGTTCAACAAGTAGCAATGTTTCCATTTGATACTATTAAAGCAGTGTGGAAGTTTGTTGGGGACGGCACTATTTCTTCTGACGCTGCGACAAGATTGGCAGTATATGAGGATATTTTAGAAAAAACCGGTAACGAAGCCGAAGCAGTCTTTCAAGCTATGGAAGTTTTAAACTTTACAAGAAGGGGTAAGAATCCATTAATGCAGTATTTCGCTACGGTAATACCTTTTATGAACCCTAGACTTCAAGGTGTAGACGTATTCTACAGAGGTGCTAGAGGTCAATACGGACAACCGCAAACAAGTGCTCAAGCTAGAAGAAGGGCTTTTGCTTTTAGAATGGGAATGTTAGCTTCTTTAACTCCATTGTATTTCTTTTTAGTAAAAGATAGTGATGAATACAAAGAAGCCTCAGAAGATATTAGAGATAACTATTACATTCTTCCTTTTTCTAAAATGCTTTTTGGACAGACCATAGCTATTCCTATTCCTTTTGAAGTGGGTTTACTTACTAAAACTATTCCTGAAAGGATTTTAAGATATTTTAACGAAGATGAAACATTCAAAGAAATGTTTACCGGCATGATGAGAAGAGTAGGTCAGTCTTTATCTATAGACCCAAGACAAGCTACTTTCCTTAACGCTCCTATAGAGAATTTAACTAATTACGATTTCTATACAGGACAACCTGTTGTGCCTTATTACATGAAAGATTTAGACCCACAGTTGCAATATAGACCTAGCACTAATAATTTGTGGAAAGAATTAGGTGATAAAATGAATGTGGCTCCGCTTTATTTAGATAATCTTTGGAAAGGATATACAGGAACAATAGGTAATTGGGTAGCAAATGCTACTGATTCATTCAGTCGTGAATATCTTGATATGCCTCCTCGACAAGCTTTCAGATTAGATGAAAAGCCGGCAGTTGGGGCTTTGCTTATTGATCCGGAAGGCAGAGGATTGGAAAACGAATTTTATTCTCTAAAAGAAACTACTGATAATCTATTCAAAAGCATGAAAGAAGCTGAAAAAAGAATCACAGAGGGAGGAGATGAATTTGCTTATCATCTTACTGATGAATATAGATTTGAATACATGGAAACTCTTAAATTATTAACACAAGATTTAAATAATATTAGTGAACTTCTTTCAGAAACAAGATTAGAAGAAACAAGAATTTTAAATGACAGGACAATTTCTTCCGAAGAAAAAACTGAAAAACTTACAGACCTTAGAGACACTAGAAACTTTATCTTAAAAGGAATAGGAGAGAGAAGAATGAAAATTGAAAAAGGTCTTTTTGAAGATATAAGAGGAGCACTTTAAATATTGAACGTTCAATATTTAACGACCCTGACCTCTATATAGCTTTAATCCTCGTTTTTTGCCCTTATTCATTGTTGATCTACTGACGTTGCCTCTACCTATAGAGGTTTTCTTACGTCCTCTCTTTTCTCTTGGTGTAAAACCATATACTTTTTGAACCATATATCAATCATACAATGACCAACAGCAGTATTGCAAATACTACGGGTTTGATAATACAGCAGTAGGTAAAAAAAGAATGTTGATTTATCAGCCTTTCAGGTCAATTATCTGTAATGATAGCTCAGAACATAGCTCTGGCAGCTCTGGGCAGGAAAATCTGGGGTTAATATATAAGGGTTTGCGTCAATATATCCGCAACGACTAGCTCAGAAATTTGAGATGGCTGGAAAAAACCACAGGAGTTGGAAATGTAGCTATAGGTTTACTCCTAAGTATTGACATTCTTCTGCTGTATCTTTCGGAAAATAAGTTATTTCAACGTATTCTTGGTCTTTTATTTCTTCTATTTCTTTTTTTATTTCTTCTTCTGCATCAGGATAAAGACCTCTCAATTCGCTTATATGTTGATTTAGTCTTTCGATTTCATGTTCAACTTTGATTTTAATAGTTCTAGGTTTTGATTTCTCTTCTCTTCTTCTTTCTTCTTTTAAGATTTCAATATATTCATCATCAGAAGCCGGCATTGTTTCGACAGTAATCGTGCCAACACTTGTGCAAGCAGTAGTTACAGGGATTGAACCAAAACCACAATTAAGACTATGTAAGGTAGTATTATTAAAGGGGTAAGGGTTTGTATTATAAATAGAATGTTGTGCTTCACAATTTTTACAAGATACAGGTCTTTTCTCTTGTCCTTCCTTTATCTTGGAGAGTGCGTGTATATGACGTTTAGCGGTTTCTTTGTTCTTACCTTTCTTATTAAATAAAGGTTGATACTTGTATATTAAAACGGCTTCCCAATAGTGCCTTCTATGTTCTAAACAAGGCAGTATTCTAATAGTATCAAATCTTTTGCCTTTATCTTTAATGTGGTTGCCTAACCTAGTATATACGTTTTGGCTTTCACCTACATAAACTACTTCACCTTCAAGAAGAAGAATATACACCGCAGACCTTATTACTTTGGTGCTTTGTTTTCTTTCTTTTCTTATTTGTTTCATGTGAAACATTCGGCTTTTTAGATATTTCTAGTCCAATAGGTAAATTAACAGTTGTTGTATCTCTGTTCGGCTTTAATGCGGTTTTCTTCTTCTTTTTCTTGAATAATCCCATATTGACTCCCCCTTTCGTGTTTTAAAGGTTTTGTTTTGAAGAATCCCTTGTGTTGTGGGTATCGAAAATGAAAGTATCTAGCATAATAACCTATCCAATCATTTGATATTTTAAAGGAATCCCCTTTAGTCACTATATCAGTTTCCCACCTAATACGTTGAATTATCGCCCAATGACTATAATTTTTCCTTCCGGAGTTTATAGCTTCAAAGGTAAAACGCTGAAACAGTTCCCATACTTTAGGGTTCTTCTTATGCCAAATCCACCACTTCTGTTTCTTTTCTTCATGTAGTGCGGTTAAATTCACTGACTAACTCCTTAAAATCTTCTCTTACTTCTTTGTTATCTGACAATTCAGACCTACTTTCAATGCCTAATCTAACTTTTAATTCCTTAGATGCTTCTTGCTCTGAAAAAACACCCAAATATTCCCAAAAGGCTTGTTCTCTACACAGTAAGCCGGCTTGGGCTACTGCCTTTTGCCCTTCACCTTTTATCTTCGGCATAACAGGTTGTTCTTGATCGTTTATTAATACCATTGCTACTTGGTATCTTGACCCTGTAGGTTGTCGGAATAAATCCTCCGGAACATCATCCGGATGTATCACTAATGTTAAGTTAACTCCTTTAACGTCTTTTCGCATATAACTTTGAATTGCTTCAAACGTCATTGCCATATCTCTTATCTTCATGGTCTTGCTCCTCTTTTTTAATTTTCTTTTTAAAAATCCTATCAAAGTTCTCTTCAAACTTATCTCTATCTTTTGTTCTGTCTCTACTTCCTTTAGTCATTTCTTTATCTTACTACTATCATCATTTATATATTGAATGTTCAATATTTGCTTAAAATTTAAGATTTTGTTCAAAAGAGGCTACAGAAACCTCGAAATTTGAACGAAAGAAGGTCAAGTAATACCACAGTAACCCCCCAAATTGCTCATTTTCTCTTGTTTATTAGTTTTAATTTATTGCTCCACCTACTTGCTTTATAGACTTCCATAGTTCCGTCTGCGTATCTAACTTGAAGCACCCCATGATCTGCATGAAGAGAAGTAACGGTATCTTTCTGACGTTGCTTCTCATACATAGCTTTGACATCATATTGAGTCATGGTTTATAAACTCCTCATAAGTATTCTTAGCCCAATCAATGGCATCTATTCCTTTCAAAGCCCACCATAAACTCTCGTCCCCCTTCGTATGGCATTCCATGTGGCAATTCGCACAAAGACTGACTGCGTATTCATCTGAATTTTTAGTTCCCCACCCTCTCCGTTCTGCGTGTCTCAAATGATGTGCGTGTTCACCATTGCCCCCACAAACCAAACAAGGATGTGACCTTATATGGCTCAAGTAGGCTTGGCTTCGATACTTCATTAGAAAGGCGGTTCATCTGAAACTTCGGAAACTACTGCATTTTCGACAACTTCTTTTGCCTGTTCTACATTAGGTTTCTTATAAGGCATTTCTAATCTAGCGAATTGATAATTTTTGCCGGTATTTTTAGCAACTCTGTTCCACATAGCTAAATCCATTTCAATTTCACTAGCATTACTTGTTTTAAATTCTTCCGCCATAAGTTTTAGTAAATCTCTTGGTATTCTGATTTTACCTTTATTATCAGGATGTGAATCTAATTTTTTGTAGTCATTTTTGAAGATGTTGCCTTCACCTTTTATATAATCAGCCATTATTTTTCTCCTTTTGTTATTTCTTCCAAAACTATATCTTGAAAACTTTCATAAAATACTCTCGCAAAATCATTTGAAAAATCAGATATATCGTTTTTTCTGCCGTAAGTAGTTTTAGTAGAAAATTTTCCACTTTCAACAATACATTTGAGGGAATTTACAAATTGCATTAACATACGTTGAGAAATATCTTCTACTGCTTTTGCAGTCACTTCTTCTTTGTTGAATGATATAAATTCTTTTAGTTCTTTTTCGTCAAACTTACCTCTAACTTTTTCATCTCTCATCAAAGTATAAGTTTTCTTACCACCACCTTTAATAAAATCTTGTGCATTCCAATTCTCTAATTTACCAATCTTTGTTTCTGGAGAAATGTTTAGTGTTCTCATAACTGAAGGATACATTGAAGTAACATCTAAATCATACACCCAATCGTGTTTTCCGCGTTGTGGGTCTTGAACATACGCTCCCTCAAACATATCTTGTCCTAATAATTTTCTACCATCTCTTCTTTTGTCAGGTGCTATTAATCCAACTTTTTTACAATAAACTAATATCGCTCCCTCAATATATCGCGATGACCAATATATTTCCTCGTAAGGACAATGACCAATGTGACATATACCACGAGCAATATCAATATGATCTAATTTTTTATCTAATTTATCTATTAACTTAACATCCTGTAAGTTATATTCTACAAATCTATTGATATCATTATCATATAAATCATTCAATGTTCCTTCGTAACTAATTTTCTTTTCACCTACTTCATACTCAGCAATATCATCCAATCTATAAGAAGACCGTTGACTAAAAGTAAAAGTTTTATACAAGTGAAGATAATCTAAAACAGACTCTCCTGCGATTTCATATCCCCTCTTAAAGTTACTCCATCTAACAACTTGAATAGGTGATAATAACTCTGCTATATTTTTTCCAATTGTATTAACAGTTCTATTAAACAAATACGGAATATCAAAATTATCAATATTCCATCCACTTAGTATTGTAGGTTTTATTTCAATGTACTTTACAAAAAAACGATTTAATAAATCATACTCTGAATTAAAAACTTCTATAGTTTCATTACCATTTGTAGAATTTGTAATTCTATTTCTCTCATCTAATACATAGCAATAGTACTCATCCATAATTTGATCATAAAACGCTATCGAAGTTATTTTATTTTCAGCTTTTTCTATAGAAGGAAACCCATCAGTAACTTCAACTTCTATATCAAAATAAAATCTTTTATGACCATCAGATACTTCATCCGAATCTGAATACAAGTCTACTAATGTTCTAATTTCAGGATTTACATCA
>Ga0080013_1006605_pt1 | contig 10236 bp, 26 predicted proteins | sample ETNvirenome_6_85_FD_69236 | JGI IMG/M metagenome (GOLD analysis project Ga0080013, IMG submission 69236) | Marine viral communities from the Pacific Ocean - ETNP_6_85 (SPADES assembly) (version 2) | ecosystem: Environmental > Aquatic > Marine > Oceanic | place: Pacific Ocean | collected 2013-06-19
CTAACTAAAGTAAATGGCGTGGCAAACGCTGATATTGTTAAAATAGATGGTGTTGCGGCTGCTGATATTCAAAAGGTTGATGGTATCGACAAACCATCGGCAGTAACCACAGCCACGCGATGGCTGATTGGAACGCACGGCAGCGTGGCAGCTAACGGTAAACTGTATACCACAACTGAAGCCGACGCCGCTAGTGGCTGGTCATTTGTGATAGACTTCAATGCCGCCCTTTCCAACTTTATAGGCGATATAATTACGGGAAAAGATCCAGAGGGGAATAAGCGGATTATGGTTCATAGTTCCCACCAAAACAACGAAATACATTATGCTTCCGCTTCACTGAGCACTATCGAACTAGAAGATAGTGCCAACTGGACGGGGAGGAACCCAAATAAACATGCGGACGGGACGTCGGGTGGCCCGGGCCTCGCATGGGGGAATGATGTATGGAATCTGGGCGGCGACGATGAGGATATGGGCGACGGTACATCTGATAACATGTTTAGGTCAACGGATGGCGGCTACACCTGGGCGCATATTGACAATGACAACACCATCGCTGCCCATTGTTTTGCCATGGCTTATAAAGGTTCAGGCGGAATATGGCTTGCGAGCACTCAATCTCACATATGGAAAAGCACAGATGACGGCGCCAATTGGACAGATAAAGGTGCCCTGGTGGGCACTAGACATATTCGCTGTATATGTTATGATGGTTCCGGCAGATGGCTGGCAGGCATATCAGGCGGCCACATATGGATCAGCGATGATGATGGAGAAAATTGGACAGATTCCACCGGCGAAGGTTTCGGATCGCAAGCTATCGTGAGCGCCGTCTATGCTAAGGGCACCATAAATAAGTGGGTTATCATAGGGGCTAGTGGAAGAATGAGCTATAGCTCCGATGCCTCCGATGGTAGTTGGACATACAATCGTACAACGAACGCTAGTGGTTCATATGTAAACTTTAATCAAATAGCCACAGACGACACCACTATAGTTATTGCTGGAAATGATGGAACTGTTCTTACGAGCACAGACGCGATAAACTGGACTGCAAGCACATCAATGTCCGACCTGATCGGAACTTTGAACTGTAAGTCTATAGGTCATGATCTTATTGGCACCGGCTACCGGTAGGAGAGCATACAAAGAACTATTTATGGAGAGGACCAAAAAAATATGAGCTGGAATAACTATGTTTCTTCGCTTCAAGAGTTAGAGTCGTACCAGAAGAAGGTAAGAAAGAGCTACGCGAAGGACCGCAAAACTTATTTTAAAGGCGTTCAAGACCCCGGACCTCCCTATACAAAGAAGCCAAAGAAAACACGATCAAAGTCTGCTCCCCCTGGCTTTGGTGCGATTGGCGAAGAGGTTGAAGAGGAAAGCTTTGAAGCACAGGAAACTTTGCAGCCAGATATATGGGAACACAACGCCCTGCGCCCAGAAATCCGAGAAAGGTTAATAGAGATTGCGAAAGGGTTTTTAAATAGCCTCAACACCGACGCTGAAATGCAAGACCTGCGTTTCACTGGCTCACTGGCAAACTATAATTGGTCTCAGTATTCCGATGTTGACCTGCACCTCATTGTAGACTTTACAGAAGTGGATGAGAATGAAGCGCTGGTAAAATCTTTTTTTGACAACGCGCGCATGCGCTGGAATGATACGCACGATATTAAAATTCATGGGTTTGAGGTGGAGATTTATATAGAGAACGTTAAGGACGTTCACCACTCCGGTGGTTTGTACTCTGTTTTAAAAGATAAATGGATATCGGAACCGTTTCCTTACGAGGGTGATATAGATTTTGCCACGGCCAGAAAAAAGAGCGACGACATTACCACGCAAGTTAATTTAATAGCGCATGTGGTGGACAGCGGCAAGTTTGAATCCGCGTTAAGAAGTATCGCGAGACTAAAAGAAAAGATTAGCAACATGAGAAAGTCGGGACTCGCGACCACCGAGCGTGAATATTCATCAGAGAATATTGCTTTTAAAATATTGCGCCGCGATAACGTGCTTAAAAGGCTAAACATTTTGAAGCAACAAGCGTATAATCAAGAAATGTCAATGAGGTAGAAATGGAGTTTTACAAGATCGAAGAAGAGGTGAAGGTGTTTCCAGGCGAATATCTTTTACACATACCCTCCAATCAAATTGTGCTCTGCGGTGCCTTTAAGCGCTCTCAGGGGCTAATTAAATATATGGCACAGGGTAAACTGGCTGAAGATAAAATTGAAAACTTTAATAAGATTAACGCATCTCAGAAAGAAAAAAAAAGCAAGCGCAGATGTGGGGGCTGTAAAGGAGGGTGAAACACAAACTCAACTTGGTTAAACAATTTTGTTTAATTCAGTTACAGGTTTTACTGGATAGGGAAATGAAACTAAGAAAGGAAATTCAAGACTGTAAGCTGCAAAAAGAATATTTAACACAACTTTTAGCTGATCTAGGTGATGAAAACTCACAAAGGGAGGAACAGTAAATGGGCAACCGCAAATCATATGATGTAGGGATATTTGGTGACACCAGAGAAAATCTTGGAGATTTTAGTTCAACGTTTTATTTATCACTACTGCTATCTCAGTCCTGTGAGCAATATGATGAAGTTAAAGAAGAATACGAGAAAGCCCTCGCCAGTCAGGATATAAAATTAATTACGCAAAAAGAAATGGAACTTAGTGTTTGCCAGAGCACACTGTCTATTACAGCTAAAATGTTGGAGAGTTATAACGAGATTAACTCGTGACAAAAATTTATACCTACTGTTTGTTTGATGAAACAGACGCCTTCTTGGGAGTTTACTCTTCTTTAAAAGCCATTCACAGGGATGCTATAAAGATTTGTAACCGTGGGAACTCTAAAGTTATAATGGAATATATGGGAGAGCGACAGGCACCAAACCTGGGGATGCTTCGGAATATATTAAAAGGCCAGTGCGATGTGCAGGTGCGATACCTGGCCGGCCGATATGGTGCTAAGATAATTAAAACAAAACTGAAAGAATAGAACACCTCGATGACATCAGAAGTATCGTTTGGGGGCGCCTGATTTGCTGCGGTTTGATTGGGAAAGTTTGTTGCACATTCTATTCCCTTGACAAACCTTTAACTGGTGTTTAGTGCTGTAGTGTGCTACAATGAGGTCAGACGGGGGAAGTTTATCCCCCTCAACGGTCTTCGCATCTACTTACTATGTGAGGGCATTAAAGCAGGGAGCGTTAGTTAGGTGGATAGAGGATTATAGCATATATGCAGCATACGACGATGGCTTAATTGGCTACGATCCCACGTATCGTCATGGAATCGTTATAGATGTGTCAGCGGTGGATACTAACAAAGTGGCGGTTTATTGTTATGATTGCAAAGAAGAGGGACACTGGATAATACTTGATTTAGTTCTTGACGAATTAGACATTTTAAGTGGAGAAGAAATATATGAAAAATAAATTAGATGAAGACACAACATACTTGGAACTTTTAAAAGTGCTGCACAACCACTTGGGCGAAGGACCGTACAGGATTAAGTTTACTTCGGATGACGGAGGCTCGATGGTGCATGTTCAGATAGGAATGAAAGACCCGTTCGGACTGCTGGAGGACGAGTACCCGGACTTTCCGCTGCACATCTGGCCCAGTTTCATGGGCCATCGCGTAGTAATTGTACAAATGCCGAAGGAGATGCTTACGTGAGTAGAATTAAAACGGGCGACTTGGTTCATGCCTTCCGCAGAAAGTCGGGGGGCTTTGGGATTGTTTTGGAATACGTTGGCGATATTGATGAAGCCGTTTGTTTTTCAGCCGAGAAAATATTACAAGAGTTTTTTGAAATTGAAGAGGTGGACTACCAAGGCCGCCGCACCTTCATAGAAGAAATTACAATAGACTGCGAGACTCCAAGAGAAAAAACGTTATCGAAAGTATTTTTCACTTACAATAGAGGGTGGCAGCAGAAGGTAAAAAAGAAATTTGCTTACGTACATTGGTTTGATCCTCCATCCAATTACTATGACGTTACCAACAAATTTATGAAAGGCAGAAAGGAATGGTACCCCGCCGATTGGCTAAGAAGCAAAAAGCCCTCTTGACATCTACTTGACAGGAAAGGGTTGACACAGTGCCTCTCCTCTGGTATGATATGTATATGGCGTCGTGGTGGAATGGTATACGCAGCAGACTCAAAATCTGCCGCCCGGTTGGGCTTGTGGGTTCGAATCCCACCGACGCTACGGGTTGTTAGCTCAGTTGGTAGAGCAGCGGACTTTTAATCCGAAGGCCCAGGGTTCGATCCCCTGACGACCCACCACTTATAAAAAAAATGCTTTTTCGATACCTCGGGACTATTTATTGGAGTTTTTAGGAGGTATTAAAATGGTTGCTGGAGCAATTACACTTAGCGTGGTGAGCGCAGTTTTCACTTACGCATTGATGACAGAATAAAGGTAAACAGATGACTTGGACTGTAATTTTATATGATGGGTTCCGCTACTCGCGAGAAGTTTTTCAAGGCTCTCACGATAGCGCCAAGGCGATTATAGAGGCATCCAAAAGGTTTGCCGAGTTTCGGCCGCCTACTCAAAATGTAGTGGTATTAATTCCAGGGGATCATCCTGTTTACGCCTACCCAGAATAACACTTGACAGCGGCGTTTCCCTATGCTATTATCATAGGGTGATGGCGCGAGGTGTAAACGGTGTGCACGCCGGTCTTATAAGCTGGAGGTAGTGGGTTCAATTCCCATCGCGCCTACCATTTCAAAAAGAGAGGAATATGAAAAAAAGTAAATACAAGCGAATACTCTGTGCTGATGGTTTTAACATGAGCGTGCAAGCGAGCGAGACGAGCTACTGCGAGCCGTGTAATGATCGGGGCCCCTACAAAGAGGTTGAGATCGGTTTCCCCAGCGAGCGAGAAGATTTGTTGATGAAATACATTGAAGATAGAGAAAACCCCACACGCACAGTATATGGGTGGGTGCCTAACACTGTGGTAACTCTCGTGGTTGCAAAACACGGTGGTATCGTGGAGGGCGAATTGCCGCCTGGTATTCCCTACTTGAAAGCGAATTCGCAAAGCGAATAAAAAGGAGAAAAATGACTGAACAAGAATTTTGTCTTTGGTTGCAAGGATACTTGCAGGACAAGAATGTAAGAGAACTAAACGAAGAAGAAGTAAAAACAATCAGAAGCAAGCTGAGTGCGCTGGGTCCACCCCCAACTCCTCCAAAGCCAAAAGTTGTAACAACTTACCCCTCATACCAGATTTACAAGTAGGTGCATAATGAAATTGGTTAGAGATCGGATCCCTCAAATTATTGAGAGTGAAGGAAGAACGTGCGAATATCGTAAGGTGCATGATCACGACGAACACATGCGGCAACTCCGCGCAAAGATGAGCGAAGAAACAAATGAGTTCTTTGAAAATCCATGCGTAGAGGAAGCAGCAGACATGCTGGAGGTATTGTATGCTTTCATCTTCCTGCATAATATTAATTTTGACGATGTGATGAATACCGCCTACGCCAAAGAGGACGCGCGCGGCGGTTTCATGGGAGGTATAATTTTGAAAAGGGCCGACCCTCCACCAAAGAAAACAAAAGACCTACAACCAGGGATGGAGTGGGACAATAGGCACCCCGTAAATGATCCCGCAGATTGGTAGTTGACATTCACTTGACACAAATGGGGTTGCATTCGCATCCCCACCGTGGTATATTATAGTCACAAGGAGGCAAAATGAGTTTTGAGGTTGGCAACATGGTTACCCCGCAACAGGGTTTGTTCGCGGGCAGAATTGGTATGGTTATGGGTTTTTCAAGGAGCGGTCAGTTCATTGAGGTTTCCTATCTTACCGCCGATGGATCCTATTTTATCCGCCACGCACTCGCGGAAGGCGAGTTCGTAGTAGTGGAAGAGTAAAATGCTGGAAGTTATTGGCTTTACAGTCGTTTTTTCGCTCGGCTTTGTAGCCGGCGCCTACTACAAGGCGTGTATGTTTTATGGGCGAGAGGACACGAATGAGGCCAGGTGATCTCGTGAAAGTTAAGCGCGACTGCGAGCGAATGCCCTTCGGTCTTGGATGCCACTGTTTTTGGTGTCGCCACGACTCTAACCGAATCGGACTTATTTTGACTCGTGCCGGAGGCATAGAGGATGAACTCTGGACGGTCTTGTTTGATGCTGGCGAGTGGGACGTGGCCGAATATCAAATAGAGGTTCTAAATGAAAATCGGTGAGTTGTATAGATTTGACCGGATCAACGGACACACGCATCACTTGAATGATCGCCTTGCGCTCTATTTAGGCGAGGATTTCATTCATAGGGACGATGGCGTGATCGTTGAGAACCATAAGGTTTTGGTGGTTGGCGCGCCAAGCCCGACGATCATTGACCGTGGACTTTTAACATACATGCGAGAGGTTCTAAGTGAAAATCGGTGACCTTGTAAGAAGCTGTGATCCAATTGAAAAGGGTGTTGGTCTTGTTACCGAAATTCTTCCGCCGGGCGATAAGATCCGCTGGGTTGATGGTTCTTATCGAACAGGGAATGTTAAGGTTTTATGGTGGGACGGCATCATTCGTTACGCAGAAAAGAATGGAATAGAGGTTCTAAATGAAAATCGGTGACCTTGTAAGAGTGCCGGATATTGCCGGCGAGACGGACGTGCCGCCGAGGCTGTTCGGCAAAGTCGGGATTGTTGTAGAAATACCCGTCCCCTCTGATGATGGGTTCATTAACGAGGAGGTTATAGTTTTGATTGACTACCTCCGCACCGGACTTCAAGAACTTTGGTTTGATCGCGCGGACTTGGAGGTGATCAGTGAAAGTCGGTGACCTTGTGAGGTATGATTCAAAGGATTGGGCTGATTGGGTCGGGATTGTGATTCGACAAATACCCGGTACCGACCAGAGGCAGGTGGTTCAATGGACGAAGGGTATCCAAACGACCAACCCCAGAAGAAATTTAGAGGTGATCAGTGAAAGTCGGTGATCTTGTAAGATATGCGAGAGAAGGTTCCATCGCTGTCGTGCTTCGACTCCCTCGTTCCACATCAGATCTTGGATGGGTTAAAGTATGGTGCGATGGAGAAGTGCGTACCTGGGCCTATCGGACATGTGAGGTAGTAAGTGAAAGTCGGTGATCTTGTAACATATGAAGGAGGTTCCGCCTGGTATAATCCTAACAGCGGATCGGAATCAATGCCTGTGGGGGTTGCGCTTAAAATTTACACACACCGCCAGGAGTACAAAGAGGTGAAACCCCTTACGAGAGAACTTGTCGAGGTTCTTTGGCATAATGGAAAAGTCGTGACACATGACACGTATGAAATCGAGGTGATAAATGAAAGTAGGTGATCTTGTAACATTGTCTGCGTATGGGTACGCCCTTACGGAATTGCGTCGGTGGAACCCTCAGTTCTTGAAAGCGCGGAAAGAACGCATGCCAGTGGGTCTTGTTATAAAAGTGGAAGAATACCCGTTTGTCTACCACACGCAAAAGTTTTACGTAAGATGGATTAGTGATCATGGCCCGGAGGGTCGCGCGCGATGGCGCGCCGATAAGTATTTTTGCAGACAAGACTTGAAACTCGTTAGGTGACAGAAAGCCCTGACAAACCCTTAACACAAAACGGCTTGACCTCTAACCCAGATTGAGCTATACTTACTATAGTAAGGAGAGAAAAAATGCGTATTCGGAACAACAAAGTGGTGAAAAGGTGGAGTCTCGGCCTCCCCGCAAGGAACCACAAATTTACTCTTATGAGCTTTGCCCTCGATGACGGGACGGCGGAGTTGTATAGCTATCATAAAAAGATTGGTCATCGCACCGCCAGTGGCGTGTGTGTCGTTGCGGATCTTACCGCACCCGCCGGCCAGTTTCATTCTATGACAACTTCTTGTCACGTAAACCTGGCAAAGCGTGTGGCGTCCCTCGTGATGCACCCGCGAGTGTGGGAAACGTGCTCGTTTAAAGATGCGGAGTTGATCGACTGATGACTGCAGATTCAAACAAGCTACAAAGTTTTATCGCCCTCCTGATGGAAGAATTCGGATGCAACGATCCAGAGGTTTTCAACGAACTTGTTGATACTTTGCTGCTGCATAAGAAGGAGTTGCTTCCTAAGTTGGGAAATTTCAAAGGCCACTTATGCGAGGCGGTCCACCATGATCGCCTTAAGGAAATGGCGTCCCTGGAGAAAGTGGTAAAGCACCCTAACGGGCAGAAGGAAGCGCCCGATCACAAATTTGAAAGTGACAGTTCGCTTTATTGGTTGGAGGATAAAAATTGCAAGAGGGTTCCAGCCAAGGGCGCAGCCAAGGAGGGATGCGTTTCCTTGAGCAATTACAAGCATAGTTATCGCAACGTGGAGAATTCTTCGCCTGCTGACTTGTATTATAGACTTCCAGATGAGACTGACAAAAAGCATATTTTAGCAGTGTGCCTGTATCCTCAGACAAAAATATTTGAGTGGCGTTATTGTTTTTATAGGGACTTGCCATCGCACCCCAAGCACCCCGACCGCGTGGCTTCGGCCCTAAAGATTCCCATTTATCCTGACAAGGATAGCCCGTGGGTAACCGACCTTGAAGGTTTGTTGAAAGAAGATGACGGCGCGAGGATTGTTTAATGGGCGACATTGTTGATCTTGGAGACTATCGCGACCAAAAAGAGCGCGAGGAAATTGAAGAACTGCAAGACAAGTTGAAAGAGCACATAGAAAATCAACCCCCTCCCTCACACGACGGATATTTTTCTCCTCTTGAGGATATGTTGAAAGATGATCAGTTTTCCACCGAAGAAGACTCCGAGCCGGCACCAGAGCCAGAGATCAGCACGAGTCGATGGGACCACTTTCTAAAACTAATTGATGCTTTATGGCTGGCATTCCGTCACTTGTGGCGCGTTATCTGGGGCCCCAACTATGAAATATTTCATTAGTCGCATTTAGAGCCTGATGGTGATGTTCAAGATCGGTGATCTCGTGAAAGTTAAAGAAGGCACCAGCGATGCGCGTATGCCTGACAGTCGGCTGGGGCTCATTCTCTCCTATGCGAAGTGGCCCGGCTACGACTTCAGCCACCCGGACGTATTTTTAGTCCTCTTCACTAATGGCGCATGCTTGCGGTTTCACGAAATGTGGTTAGAGTCGGTAAATGGGCACCCGGGTTCTTGACATTCTCTTGACCGTCTGGGTGTTGACAGGTAGCGTCCACCATGCTATATTATAAGGGTAAGGAGAGAGCCCCATGAAGATGACCATTGTGATCGACACCGATGACTCAACCGGCATCCGAGACGCCTACAAGATCGTGGCCCATTTTCACAAACGAGTAGATACGGGGAGCCTTTCCGGTCGCGAGGTAAGGTATGGGAAAATCGGACTTATTAAGATGCTCCGTGCTTTCGCTCGCCAATGCAAGCTCGCAGAGGCCCGCGACGACGACTCTACCAGTTTGAAATTTTCTAAACTATTCGCTGACGAGATTTTCATTGAAAAGTATGGACTCTAAAGGAGAGACGATGACGAATTACGAAGCTATAGGAATAGCAGAAGGTTTTATTGACTGCGACGTGGAAACAGAAATTGCTGCGTGGCAACATTTAATTGACACAGGATTGTGCTGGACTCTCCAAGGATGGTTTGGTCGTACTGCGGTGCAATTGATTGAGGAGGGTGTTTGTGAGAGCCGTGTTGAAGGTTGGTGATCTGGTGCGCTGGTATCCCGATGATGGGAAGACATTCAATCCTGTTGTGAGCGCTGAAATGGGCGTGGGGCTTGTTGTTGGTTTTGACCACGAGGAGGATCCAATTGTTTTTTTTACGGGAAGGCAAGACAATCTGAACCCGGAGGCTTATTACGCCCGCGACGTGGAGGTTTTGAATGAAAGTCGGTGATCTTGTAAAGATCGTTAAAGGCGGCACGCTCACTCCCCCGAAAGCGTGGATGGGTGTGCCGGCTGTTGTGGTGGAACAGGGGTCTCTCCATGACCCGACGCGCCCAACCGATCCCGACTGGTTCCTTATCATCATGGGAAGTAAAACTCTCTCGGTTCACAGAGACTACTTGGAGGTAATAAATGAAAGTCGGTGATCTTGTAAAATACACCGGAGACGACACGGCTATTGGCTTGATCATTGGAAAACGCTTCAATGGACCCATGCACCGACGAAGCCGGCTTCCTCGCAGTTTTATTTATGACGTGATAATAAGAGGGGTCACGTATCCTTT
>Ga0080013_1006606_pt1 | contig 10234 bp, 10 predicted proteins | sample ETNvirenome_6_85_FD_69236 | JGI IMG/M metagenome (GOLD analysis project Ga0080013, IMG submission 69236) | Marine viral communities from the Pacific Ocean - ETNP_6_85 (SPADES assembly) (version 2) | ecosystem: Environmental > Aquatic > Marine > Oceanic | place: Pacific Ocean | collected 2013-06-19
AATACAAGCAATGTCTGCAACGGTGCAAAGAAAACTTGCAGCAGATGGAGACTTTGAAGCATTCTATGGTAATCTTCATAGAGAAGTAGAAGTAGTAGATCCAGAATCTGGAAAAGTAACAACCGAATTACAACCTATAGTTGATGAGAAGAAAGCAGAAGAACTTTTCTTAAAGCTTCGTGCTTCAATGAAAGTTGAAGAAGGTTGGAATCTTTGGGAAATTGCTCCTAGATTGGATTGGAAGAATTTGAGAGAAAATTATATAAAGGAAAATATTTTTAAGATCGGCCAATTGGTAGAAAGTCTTAATACTGGATTGATTGGTAGGATACTTCGTAGAGGTGCTAATCATTTGATCTGTGTAACAGAAGATAATATTATGTTTAAGTCTTGGATAAAGGATGTGACAGAGACGAAGAAATATGATAAGGTTACTAAAGTTGGAGGTGTTCCTGCCAGTCAAAGAGAAGTTGGGACTGATGCACATAGAAAATATGTAGAGACAATGGTTCCTGGTTCTTCCTGGGGAAGACAATTCATAAATAAATATAGAAAAAAGTAATTATTTGACGGTTTCCAAATGAGTAAGATAATTTCAGAGGAAAATCCTGAGGCAGCACAGTCTTCCAATGCACCCCAGCCGGGTGGTGGAGCAAAGGATAGGATTAGAAAGCAAGCACGTCAACTTGCTTATGATACTAGGTATAAAGTTAAAAAGAATTTTGCTAAAGGTCAAAAGACTGATGCTGTTGCACTGAAAAGAGCATATCTATCTCAACTTCAAAAATCTCCTGCTCCTGGACCTGTAAAGGAACTTGCTAAGAAGATGCTTGTTGGTGAGGAATATGATTTTACTGATGTCAGTACATTAATTACTGATTCTGTTAATCTTGCTTTTAATAAAGTTTTTGTAAAGAAAACTGATCTTGAAGATGCTGAAGGAAATCTAGCATATGAAGTTATTGATTTTGTTCAAGAAGCATCTAGTGAAAGAAAGTATCAAGTTAGAGTCACAGATAAAGAGTCTAAAAAGACTTATGTAAGAATGGCAACTCGTGAGAAGATCAGTCAGTTAAGATCAAATCCAAAGATTTCTTCTGTTGAAATGACTGGTCATGGTGATCCTTATGAAGGTAAGAAGAAAGCAGATAAGGATTATGATGGCGATGGAAAGAAGGAGTCTCCAACTGCTGAATATAAAGGTTCTAGAGATAAGGCTATTAAAAAATCAATAGCAAAGGAAGAATTCATTGATGAAGTGAATGATGCTGAAGATGATAATCCAGATGCAAATGTCAAGAAAATTGATGTGATGAAGGGTAAGAATAAGATTAAGATAAGTCCTACTCAATCTGAGGCTGTTGATCCTGCTACTAGTAATAAAAAAGAACCAGATGCAGGTGTTGCTAATAAGGAAAAAAGAGTTTCTATGATGAAGAGACAAATTCTTCAGAAGAAGATGCAAGCAGTAAGATCTGGTGCTGGTGCTGATATCGTTGCACATAATGAACCAGAAGGTGAAGTATTAACCGAAGAGTTTATTAATGAGAGTGTAGATTTTGCTACTGAGTACTTCTATAAGCAAGGACTTAATGAAGAAGGTTTGGATCTTGTTATTGAGGATGTTGGTATTGATGAATTTACTGAGTTTGTTCTTGGTCTTCAAGAAGATTTGAATGAGGAGAGATCAGCAGAAAGAGCAAAACCAAGAGACTATGCAAAAGTGAAGGCTTCTGTTGATAAGACAGATGCAAAACATAAGGCAGCAGGAACCAGAGAATACTCTAAGTCTGCTGCAGCAAAGCGTAACTATGGTGACAAACCAGCACCAGAAGGTAAACCCGAAAAGAAAGTTGCAGTTAAAAAGAAGGTTGAGAAATCTGTAGCAAAGGCAAAGAAGGCACAACCAGCAAAACCAATATCAAAACCAGGTCTTGGAAGTAAGATTCGTAGTGCTGTTAGTAAGGGTGTTGAACGTCATAAGGCAGCAACTAAGAAGGCTTCAGGTCAAGTCAAGAAGATTGCTAAGACTGCATCAGATACTGCCAAGCAACATGCTGGACATCGTAAGAAGTTTGTAAGTGGTCTTAAAGCTACACCAAAGGAAAAGAAAATTGCTAGTGGTGTGGGTAAAGCAGTTAAGAGAGCAGTGGTTGGTGAGGATGCCAAGTATGGTTATGATAGTGAAGGTAAATCTTTAAATCCAAAAGATATAAAGAAAAAGAAAAAGGAAGAAGAAGATTACAGAGGTATGAAAACCAAAGTTAATTTGGTAAGGAATAAGCTCCGTGCAATGGGACTTAATATGTCTCATGAACCAAAAGGTGAAGTAGTGGAGAAGTATGATAATACTAAATCACCTGATTATGAGAAAAAGAAAAAAGCTCTTGCTAAAAAGCATGGTGGAGCAGATAAGGTGAAAGGTCATCCTCAGTATGAAACATATACTGTAACTGCTGCTGATAAGGCAGGTAATACTCCTGCATATCAAGCATATAAGGCAGGTAAAAAGAATGTAAAAACTGGTGAACCACTTTATAAAGCTGCTGATCACTTGAAAAAGAATGAAGCATTTGATGCTGAGAAGGATGCTGCTAGGAGCATACTTGAAAAAAAGTTTGATACCTTAGCAACCGAAGCTAAGGTTGATACTGTTAAAAAGTTAGATGATGAAGGAAAAGAGGATGCAAGGAACTTACGTAAGTATGGCACCAAGCATAATCAGTTTATGCAAGCTGTCAGAAGAAGAGGTGAGCATCGTTCAGAACGTAGTGTGAAAAAGATAAAGGGTCAGAAACCTGCACCTAAAGGTGCTTATGGTGAAGAAGTTACTCTTGAAGCAAAAGATCAAGCATTTGCTAATGTAGTTGCTAAACTTAGAGCACAGCATGGTTCTTCTGGTGTTCTTACAAAGGATTCACCGAAACCAAAACCACAACCTAAGGCAAAACCAAAACCTGATACCAGGACTCCTGCCCAGAAGAAAGCAGCACAACATAAGGCAAATATGGATGCTGTATATGGTGGAACACAACGGAATAGAGGATTGGGGACTTAAGAATGCCAGCAAAATCTAAAGCACAGCAAAGATTCTTTGGTATGGTTCGTGCTGCACAGAAGGGTGAAGGTGCTTCTTCACCTGAGGTAGCAAAGGTTGCTGGTGAAATTAGTAAGAAAGATGCTAAGGATTTTGCCAAGACAAAGCATAAAGGTCTTCCTGAAAAGAAAGCAGTGAAAGAAGCATTAAGTACAAAGGATGCTAAAAAGTTAAATAAAGCATCTGCACTTTCTCATAGTGATAATCCCAAAGATCAGGATCGTGCTAGAGCAAGACAAACTGAGGTTGACTATAAGGATTTATTGAGACAAATGAAAGCAAAAAAGAAAAAGGTTGATGAAGGTGTAATGGATATTGTGAGAAAATATAATAAAAAGAAAGAAGAGAAGAAACCACAGAAAGCAATGGATGCTGGTGCCAGAGCAAAGAGAAGATTGGCAAGACGTGAATATACATCTAAAGTATCATCTATTGTACCTGCTGAATTAGAAGATCATAAGACTTGGAATAATTTTAAAAAGCATATATAATTCAGTTATAATTAAATAATATGACTGAACTAGGACTTGATGCTTCGCAGGAGACTCGTATCACTGTGATGCAGTTAAAAATAGAACGTCTTGAGGAAAAACAGGATGAATTACGTGAAAGACTCAAGGTAGTTGAGAAGTGGGTTATAGGTGCGGCTGCTGTTTTGGCTGCTGGTGTTACACTTATTGGATTCCTTACTAACATCTCTAAGGCTTATTTGTAAGGTAGAGGTTGTTTAATTTTATAAATATCTTTAGAAAAAGAATTTTGCGGTAAAAAAACATGGCTCTTTGGGGTAACGATGATAATCTCGTCTCAAGTGGTATCGTAACTGTTAATTATAGTAACTTAACGATTACTGGTTCAGGAACTACTTTTGGGCAAACTGGATTCGGGGTAACTGGTGATGTTATCCGAATCGGCACTAGAGGTGCTGGGGGAGTATATTACGGTGAAGCAGTTATTGTTGACACTGGTAAGATAGCAGCTGATGATTCACAGACAATAACGATTGGTTCTACTTCTGGTCTTTCTGGAGCAGCGGCAGCAGGAGTTCAGTATTATTTGAGTCAACTTCCTAAGCAGACGACTACTGATCATGCGCAGGCACAAAAGTCTGGATATGATAAACTAATCTATGGTATATCAGAGACAACTTCTGCACTCTATGACGGAGACAGTGGTGATTATAGATCCGAAGGTGCTGGATGGGTTGGTGTTACAACCTACATAGATATGCACGGTAATCTAAGAGTTAAATCTGAGACTTTCGTTGCTGCATCTGGTATTTCAACTGGTATACACGGTATTGGTTATCCTACTGCTGAAAACTAAATTCGAATAATATAATATGAGATTTGATGAATTGAATGAGCATAACTATATGCTCTTTGCTATAAAATTTTATGACAATCCACAGTCAGTAACTAGGGAAGATTTTGAGGATGATTTAAAGCGAATCAAATATATAAAGAGACTTTTAAAACGGTATAAAAATACTGGTGAATTAAAAGTTCATTTGATTTTAAATCATCTAACTGTTCTTTTTAATGTATTCAATGAAGCAGCAGTTCCTCTACTATTTTATAATTTAGAAGAGGATCTTTGGCCATATATTAAAAGTTTTCTTTTATTTTTAAATAGACTTCCGGAATACCCTAAGACGGAAATCAATAATATAAAAGAAGATCCTAATTGTTTATCGCAATTAAAAGCAATTTAATGGACAGTAGACTTGCCAAAATTATCTCAAAGATTAATAATCTAAGGAGTATGTAAATCTTATGACTGATGAGAATAAAAATAGAAAAGCAGTAAATCCTTTAGATAGTATTATTAGTATGATTCGTAATTTGAGAGAGGATGTTCCCGTAAATAATGTTGGTGGTGGTGCAATTGCAGGAACTGTCCAGGCTGGTGATGATCCTCCTGTTAGAAAAAAGAAAAAGAAACCAATTATTCTTGCTAGAGGTAGAATGGGTGGATCTAGAACTCGTTGGAGTAATGGAAAATAATAACGCATTAATACAAAGATTAGAGAAGGTAATAGATACACTTAGTGATAATTCAATTAAGATGGGACAGATGCTTGCTGTCCACGATGAAAAATTAGAGAAACAGGATAGGATAGATGCAGTACTATTTGAGAAAGTTGAATCGGTTCATAGAGAGATCAACCGTCAAGCTGCAGAGATTAAGAAGGGATGTGAGAGAGATATTCGTAAGGTAGATGATAGACTTCGAATCATTGAAAAGAAAATGTGGAGCATTTTTGGTGCTCTTGCTATTATTTCTTTCGTCGTTAGTCCAGTCGGACAAAGAATAGTTGGTGCTGCATTGACATCAGAGACGCAAAGAAGTATAATATCCCAAGACATTGTTCTTGTGGATGGATCTAATTGATTCAAAATATATTGGTTTAGTCTCATCACGACTACAAAAATTTAAAAGGGTTAAATCGGATCTTTATAATTTCCGTTGTCCTCTCTGTGGAGATTCGCAGAAGCATAAAAACAAAGCACGGGGTTATGTATATCCTGTGAAAGCAGATATGAACTTTAAGTGTCATAACTGTGGTGCTTCTGCGACTTTTAGTAGCTTCTTAAAATCATTAGATCCTATTCTTTATAAACAATATACTTTTGAGAAGTTTCAGATTAGAAATACTGGAAAGGGATCTATAATTGAAAAACCAAAGTTAGACTTTAAGAAGCCAGTCTTTAAAAAGAAATTAAACCTTCCAAGGGCATCAGAAGTTTCTATTGCTAAGGAATATCTTGAAAGGAGGATGATAGATCCTACAAAATTTTACTTTGCTAATAACTTTAAAAAGTGGGTTAATACACAAAAACAAACGTTCGACACTATTGGTAGGGATGAGAGTCGTATTATTATACCAATGTATGATACAGAACGTAATTTAATCGGGTTTCAGGGCAGAAGTCTAGGTCCTAATTCTGTTAAATATATCACAGTCATGTTAAAAGAAGAGGCATTGAAAGTTTATGGAATGGATCGAATCGACACAGAAAAAAGTGTATACGTTGTTGAAGGACCTTTTGACTCAACATTCATCGACAATAGTATCGCTCTCTGTGGGAGTGATGGTGACCTTGAGTATCTTAAAGCATACGACCTTATCTACGCTTATGATAATGAACCCCGCAATAAAGAAATTGTCAGTCGTATTGAACGATGCATCGGAGATAATAAGCGGGTGGTCATCTGGCCAAGAGGCATAGAACAGAAAGATATAAATGATATGGTTCTTGCTGGACATGATATTATGTCTGTGTTAGAATCTAATACATATTCGGGATTGGAAGCACAAGTTCAATTTAACATTTGGAAAAAGGTATGAGCATTAACGTTAAAAAGCGTAATGGAAGAGGGACAGAATCTCTTCAACTTGAGAAAATGCATAAGATGGTTGAAGAAGCATGTAAAGACCTTGCTGGTGTATCTGCTTCTCAGGTAGAAATGCAATCGGGGATACAATTCTATGATGGTATTACAACTCAAGAAATTCAAGAAATACTTATTAGGTCTGCTAGTGATTTAATTGATCTTGATCATCCTAACTATCAGTTTGTTGCTGCAAGGCTTTTACTTTTTGCTTTAAGAAAACAGTTGTATGGTCGTATGCATGAGACTCCGACTGTTCATGAGCATGTTAAAAAATGTGTTAAGAGTGGAGTTTACGATTCAGAATTGCTTGACTTATATTCTGAGGAAGAGTATAATAAATTGCAAACATTTATAGATCATGAACGTGACTATTTGTTTACATATGCCGGATTAAGGCAAGTTGTGGATAAATATCTGGTACAAGATAGAAGTGATGGTTCTTTATATGAAACACCACAATTCATGTATTTGCTCATTGCAGCATCTATTTTTTCAAAATATCCTATAGAAACGAGATTAGATTATGTCAGACGATACTACGACGCAATCAGCAGACACCGAATCAACATCCCAACGCCGATCATGGCGGGGGTACGGACCCCTTTACGTCAATACGCTTCTTGTGTTCTCGTTGATATTGATGACTCCCTCGATAGTATCTTTAGTTCTGATATGGCTATTGGCAAATACGTTGCACAGAGGGCTGGTATCGGTATTAACGCAGGACGGATCAGAGGGATCAACAGTAGAATCCGTGGCGGCGAAGTACAACACACAGGTGTGGTCCCCTTCCTCAAAAAATTTGAAAGCACTGTTCGATGCTGTACTCAGAACGGGATCAGGGGTGGATCAGCAACTGTCCACTTTCCTATCTGGCACCAAGAAATCAGAGACATCCTCGTCCTCAAAAACAACAAAGGAACCGACGACAACAGAGTCAGAAAATTAGATTATAGTATACAGATTTCCAAATTATTTTATGAACGTTTTATCCAAAATAAGGAAGTCTCGCTATTTTCCCCTCATGATGTTCCTGGTTTGTATGAGAGTTATGGGACCGATCAGTTTGATGAGTTATATTGCCGTTACGAATTGGATGAATCTATCCCCAGAGATACCATCGGAGGTCAGGAATTAATTCTAGATCTTTTGAAGGAGAGGGCAGAGACAGGTAGAATATACATTATGAATATTGACCATTGTAATTCTCATTCATCCTTTTTGGATAAAGTGGAGATGAGCAATCTGTGTCAAGAGATTACTTTACCCACAAAACCTATTCGACATATTGATGATCCAGAAGGTGAGATTGCATTATGTATTCTTTCTGCTATTAATATTGGAAAGATTAGAGATGTATCAGATTTTGAAGTTCTTTGTGATCTTACTGTTAGGAGTCTTGATGAACTTATTGACTTTCAAGGATATCCTGTTAAGGCAGCAGAAATTGCTACAAGGGCACGTAGATCGATTGGGGTGGGATATATTGGTTTGGCACATTACCTTGCCAAGCAGGGTCTTAAGTACAGTGATCCGGAGACATGGAAGACTGTTCATCAATTAACTGAAGCATTCCAGTACTATTTGATCAAGGCAAGTGTTAATCTTGCTAAAGAGAAGGGTGCTTGCGAGTACTCAAATAGAACAAAATACTCTAAAGGAATTCTTCCTATTGATACATACAAGAAGGAAGTGGATGAGATTGTACCAAATGACCTACTACTTGATTGGGAGTCTTTACGGGCAGAGGTATTGGAACACGGAATCAGGAACTCAACACTGTCGGCACAAATGCCTTCAGAGAGCAGTTCCGTTGTGTCAAATGCAACAAACGGAATCGAACCACCTAGAGGATATTTGTCCATTAAGAAATCGAAGAAGGGACCTCTTAAGCAGATAGTACCACAATATGGAACTCTTAAGAATAACTATACACTCCTTTGGGATATGCCTGGGAATACTGGGTATATTAATATTGTTGCAGTTATGCAGAAGTTCTTTGATCAAGCAATTTCTGGAAACTGGTCCTATAATCCAGAGCATTATGAGAACTCTGAAGTTCCTGTTAGTGTAATGGCACAGGATCTTTTAACTACATATAAGTACGGTTGGAAGACTTCCTATTACCAGAACACTTATGATGTCAAGACTGATGAAATTCAGGAACCTGCACATCCAGTTGGATGGTATGATAATGTAGAAGAAGTTGGTATTCAGGGAAAGACTGAATTGAATAATCTTGTTGATGACCTTACAAATTGCGATGAAACTTGTGACTCCTGTGCAATCTAAATCTATACAGTCAATGACTGTTTTTAATACCCGTGAGGTTGATACCAAGAAACAACCTATGTTTTTTGGACAACCATTAGGTGTTCAGCGTTATGATAATTTTAAGTATCCTGCTTTTGAGAATTTAACTAAACAGCAGTTGGGATATTTTTGGAGACCTGAAGAGGTATCACTTCAAAAAGATAGAGGTGACTATCAACAATTACGTCCAGAACAGAAACATATCTTCACAAGTAATTTAAAGTATCAGACGATGCTTGATAGTGTTCAGGGCAGAGCACCTGGTATGGCATTTGCTCCATTCTGTTCTCTTCCTGAACTTGAAGCATGTATGAATGTATGGCAACTTATGGAGATGATTCATAGTAGGTCATACACATATATTATGAAGAATATCTATTCAGATCCTTCTGCGGTATTTGATACTATTCTTAGAGACCCACGTATATTAGAACGTGCTGCCAGTGTTACTGGTGCTTATGATGATTTTATTAATGAAGCACATGAGTGGGGACAGAGTAATCTATGGAAAGAAGATCGTAAGGCTTCATACTTATCTTCGTATGAGATGAAGCGTGTCAAACAAAAACTTTATCGTGCTGTTGCTAATGTTAACATATTGGAAGGAATACGTTTTTATGTCTCTTTTGCTTGTAGTTTTGCTTTCGGTGAACTCAAACTTATGGAAGGTTCAGCAAAGATTATCTCCCTTATTGCTAGAGATGAAAACCAGCACTTGGCAATCACACAGAACATATTAAATAACTGGAAGAAAGGTGATGATCCAGAGATGACTGAGATTGTCAAGGAAGAAGAACCATGGTTGATTGAAGCATTTAAAAAATGTGTAGATGAAGAGAAGGCATGGGCAGATTATCTTTTTAAAGATGGTAGTATGATAGGACTTAATGATAAACTCCTCCATCAGTATGTTGAATGGATTGCCAATCGTAGAATGAAATCAATCGGACTAAAACCAATCTATGACATACCTGCAAAGAATAATCCACTTCCTTGGACAGAGCATTGGATCTCTTCTAAGGGTCTTCAAGTGGCACCCCAAGAAACAGAAGTCGAATCCTACATCGTCGGAGGAATCAAACAAGACGTTGAAGACAACACCTTTGCAGGATTCAAATTATGAGTGGGATATTGAGGAGTTAAAGAAATCATATATTGATGCTGCAGAACAGCAATGGGACAAATATTCAGGTGGATGACTTTCCAAATGAAGTTGATTTAATTAATCTAAATAGGAGAAGCGACATGAAAATTATGGGATGGAAACCTCCACAAAGACCGGAGTGGGTGAAGGAAGTTATGAAAACCCCTGGTCATACAAAGGTACAGCTTTTACTTCTGCTGATATTGTCGATTTCTTCGGTTACGTCTACTGCATTACTAATCTCCAAACAGGGAAAAAGTACATTGGAAGAAAATATTTTA
>Ga0080013_1006608_pt1 | contig 10232 bp, 8 predicted proteins | sample ETNvirenome_6_85_FD_69236 | JGI IMG/M metagenome (GOLD analysis project Ga0080013, IMG submission 69236) | Marine viral communities from the Pacific Ocean - ETNP_6_85 (SPADES assembly) (version 2) | ecosystem: Environmental > Aquatic > Marine > Oceanic | place: Pacific Ocean | collected 2013-06-19
ATGTTTCTTGTTTCCTTTTTATTATGGTTCGGTTTCCTACGAACACGTTAAAAATATCCGTTGGCACTTGTTGACCTGCCTCAATTCGCTCACGGACAAGAGCTTTCAGAGTCATGGGCTCAACCTTCAACTTCTGTGTCGGTTGATACCCTTGACCCTTCGCAAGGATAGCATAATCTGCCGCCTTGTTATCTTCACCACGACCGAAGGAAACGGAGATCTCATTCTTTATAATATCTCCTAGGCCATTTTGGCGAAGCCAACTATAAGCTTTCTCTCGATTAGCAACCGAGATACTTGCACTATAATGCTGTTTAACATCTACTGAAGATCCATCAGATAATTTTAATGATGATAATCCCATCTCACTTAAAAGTGTTGGAATTAATTCTCCAGAGATTTGTTCTAAATTCTTTTTCTTTTTTTTAATTAGCTCTTCATCATTTTTGATTTCATCTTCTAGAGCTTTTAATTTTTTCACTTGAGTTGCAAGTGAGCTTATATTTTTAGTTTGATCAATAACATCTGTTTGATCTTGTTCCATTTGTTGTTCTAACTCATTCATCTGTATTTCCTCTTTCATGTAAATTTATCTCAATAGAATAATATTTTCTTTCTTGTTTATCCCACTTAAGTAACTTGTACTTACCATTGGTTATATCAGAAACTATAGAACATGCAACCCCAATAATTGCAGGATCACCAGTTAATAATAAATAATCTTTAGAAGTGTATTTTTTTAATGTGTCTCTTAATTTAAAAATTAAAGGACCCGGGGAAAAAATCATTTGTGACATTTCAGGCAAACAAAACACAAATTTACCATATTTCTGAGCACCCATAATATTTATTTTTGGAGCGCCGTGTCTAGTTCCAGAGATTTCTTGAATAACATATACAACTGGCGTCTTTTCAGCCGAACTCATTACTGTAAACATATTTTTTTCTTTTTTATTATTACCTTTATCAATGTTTTTAAGAGTTTGCAATGCGCCTGTGGTTGCGAGGGCCTTCATAACCTCTCTTCTATTTGGTATATCATCTAACACAAAAGGAGTCACTTTATAACCCTTAGTTAATGCTTTTAATGTCTTCCGGTATGTTTTTATTTTCATCTTTCTTGACACGCAATATAGGATAGTATAATCTTCGTGTCAAGAAAGTAAAAAGATATAAAGGGGTGGTGGGATGGACAGAAAGAACATTGTAACTATGGAATATAAATTTAAAACTAATCCTTATAAGCATCAAATGACTGCTTTAGAAAAGTCATGGAACAGAGAAACTTACGCATACTTTATGGAAATGGGTACAGGTAAGACCAAAGTCCTTATTGATAATGCAGCAATGCTTTATGATAAAGGAAAAATTGATGGTCTTTTAATTGTAGCTCCCAAGGGAGTTATTGGGACTTGGTCTAATCAAGAATTACCTGCTCATCTCCCTGATCATATTCAAGCTGTTTCTGTTTTATGGAAGTCAAATATTACCCAAAAACAAAAATCTAAATTAGATACTTTATTTGAAGTAAGTCATGATCTTCATATTTTAATTATGAATGTTGAAGCCTTTAGTACAGCGAAAGGAATGCAATTTGCACAAAAATTTTTAATCTCTCATAAAACTTTAATGGCGATTGATGAGTCTACAACTATTAAGAATCCTAAAGCTCAAAGAACTAAAAACATAGTTAAACTTTCTACAATGGCTAAATACAGACGAATTTTAACAGGCTCTCCTGTAACTAAAAATCCTTTAGATCTTTTTACCCAGTGTTATTTTTTAGATCCTTATCATCTTGATCATAGTTCTTATTATTCATTTAGAATGAGATATGCGATTATGAAAACTGCTCATATTTCTGGACGTTCCATTCAATTAGTATCCGGTTTTAAAAATTTAGCTGAACTTTCAGACAAACTTCAGCCTTTTTCCTATCGAGTTTTAAAAGAGGATTGTTTGGATCTTCCGGATAAAATTTATATGAAAAGAAATATTGAATTAACACCAGAACAAAACAAAATTTACCAACAAATGAAAAAAGAAGCTCTTGCAACTTTAAATGGTAAGACCATCACAACCGTAACTGCGTTAACTCAATTGATGAGACTTCAACAAATCACTTGTGGTCATTTTGTAGCAGATGATGGCACAACAGAGAATATAAAGAGTAATCGTCTTTCTGAATTAATGGACATTTTAGAAGAGGTTGAGGGAAAAGCTATTATTTGGGCGCATTGGCAAAAAGATATTCAAAACATTGTTAAAGAGATTAGGCGCGTTTATGGTCCGGGGTCCGTGGTTGATTATTATGGGCTCACGCCTCAAGAACAACGGCAAGAGAATAAGGACGCTTTTCAGAATGATTCTAAAGTACGATTTTTTGTAGGAACGCCGCAAACTGGCGGATATGGTTTAACCCTTACTGCGGCTAATACTGTGATTTATTACTCTAATGGCTATGACCTAGAAAAACGATTACAGTCCGAGGACCGTGCTCATCGGATCGGCCAGAAAAAGTCTGTAACCTATATTGATATTTTATGCGAGGAAACCGTGGATTCTAAAATTGTGAAATCGCTGCGAAAAAAAATAAATATAGCATCAGAAGTTCTTGGAGAAGAACTTAAGTCATGGATTTAGTAGGATATACGCGCGACGCGCGCAGAATTTTGGATTTCGTTATTTTAAATAAATGACAACCAGCATGGCGAATAAAACAAGACCCTGGTGTCTATTAAAAAACGTATTAAAATTACTATAGAGTTGGTGTAACATTATGCATCTCCTATAATTGGTTTGTAACGAGTTCTATTATTTTCGTCTTTATAAGCTCTTAAATTTTCCTTTATATTTTCTGATGACTCTGGATTATAACTGACGTGCAACCATCCCGAGTTGGGTTCGTCTGGATTCCAGAACTCGAGGATCATTTGGTCATAAAGAAGGTTGTCCTTGATCCAATTAAAGACCTCATTATTAGGGGTCCCAAATATTTCGAAGTCTGCCGCCATCCCTTTTGCATGTTGCGAATCTACGCTGCTGCCTATGGCTATACAGAGCTGAGGACTACGATAGGCGCTAGATATACTTACAACATGGTTAAAATGGTCTCTCACGGGCTGTAGGACGCGCTCACAGAGCAATCTAAGGTTCTCTATGTGGTCTGCGCTAGGGTCATTAGGAATGCCCTTCCGCTCAGCGCTTTGCGACTTGGTAAGTTCCACCAAGGAAAAATTTTTGGAAAGCTGCATAAATTAGGTAATGAAATGTTGAAACAACTGTAAGGCCACGGCCCCCACCGTAGCTAAAAGAACCCAATAGATTTTATCTATCTTGCCACCCAATTCGTGAATATGTTGTTCCATATGTTTTAAATGGTTGTTCTTAATACCGGCCACGTCTCTCTTGAGACCTGTAATGTGACCCTGCAAACTAATAATATTTTCTCTCACTGAATTAGGCGTCATGTTCTCCTTGCAATAACTTGCTCTTCTGGTGACAATAATGCAGATTCCGTTCTTGTCAACCCTGTTTGTTGGTTGATTTGTGGTGGAATTTGGGCCACTTTTGGCATTGATGTACGAGGTAACGATGTTTGCTCCCAAACTTCTCCACCCTCTGTGGGAAGAGGAGTCTCATCTTTTTTCGATGGTTCTTTATCGAAGAAATCTTCAGCATCAATAGTCCAATCTGTATTCAAAGGTCTACCTTCCATAAGTTCTTCCATTGAATTAATTTTTTCAATCATTCTATCATCAAAAGGATTTGTAAATGATAATCCTTTTTCAGCTTGGTCTTCCACCAATCGATCAAAAGATTCAATTGTTTTTTTAGTAAGTTTAAATGGAACAAATTCATTATTCATGATTGAATCATACGCATTAAGTTTGCCTCTTCGATCAAAGAGTTCTCTTAATTTTTCATCACTCCAACCTAATACTTTAAGAGCATCAATTTTTCTTCTCATCTCACTCATACTCTCGTACTTCTGTTCGTTGGCATAATTAAATTGCTTAATAATATCTTTAGAATCTACAGGATCTCCGGTTCTTAAATTTTCATACGCTAGATTACGTTCCAAACGTTCGTTCTTTAATAAGAATTCATTAATAAAAATATTCATGGTCTTCCTTAAATCTAAAGGTGCCGGTCTTGCTCCGACCATTCCTAACAATTCGTCTGGTACTTCATACAAGGTACCCTTATGAGTTTTACCCATCACGGCTGCGTATAATCTTTCCACCTGTACTCTTGATCCAGGAGAATAAGTTTTAGCTAAATGCATAACTCCTTTTTGCATTTTAACTCCAAAAGAATCTCGTTCATTCCATACTCTCACTCCGTGTCTAGTTTCTCCACCTCTCATAAAGAGATCGGCTAGGCCTCCAACCCAAATGGCTTCTGAAACAAAGGGCTCTACTAATCTATGTGCCGCTTTTCCAAAGCCATCAATTAAAGATGGAATCAAAGGTTGATCGGGATTTGCAGTGACTTCATTAATGATTGCTTGCGCAGGATTAATAATGGTGTCATAAAAATAACCTCTACTAAAATCCACATACTTATATTGACCGTCTACGTAGACAGGAAGAATCGTTGAGTCTGCAGAGAACCATGGAATGAATTCTCTCAATGCTGATAATTTTTCTCTAGTAAATCCATACGCTTGTGAGAATCCCCACACAGCTAGTGGAGGAATCGTTGCCCAGGCTGTTGCTGATCCTAATAATCTTTCCCATCCCATTCGAGCAAAGATAGGATCTTTAGTTTCTGCGATAGCTTTATTGATTTGATTCGTGGATCCTCTAAGAATTTCTGAAGGCCATGATACGAAGTTCCCTAATGGTGATCGTCTTGTAGATTTAATTAAACGAGATACATAAGCATAGTTAGGTAGCATTAATCTAACATTGTTCGTTGCCATCTTTAAAATGTCTACCGAGTCTAAGCTTCCTCCTGGAACATCTTTTAATTTAATCTTTCCTGCTTTAATGGCATTGGCATAGGATCTTCTAATTCGATGAGACTCTGCTGCGAAGTTCCAAATTTTCCAGATGTCATCTTCCGCTACATATAAGTCTTGAGCTTTCTTTCCGAAGGCTCTTAATTTTCTGTGCATTTTTGACGCCACCCAATTAAAGAAATTAGATTTTTGTGTGTCTTCAATCAGACCCATGAGGTCTCGGTACGTTGCACTTTGGTTGACCATTCCTTCATCTAATAAGAAACGATAAAGAGATTGTCCACCTTCTTTAGTAAATTCTTGGGCACCGATAAGCTTGTTCGGGTCCTGGGTGTTAGCTCCTGGTCTAAATTTTCCAGGGGTAGATGTATCCGCACTAACTTTAAGTCCAGGTTTGTTTTTCCAAAGGATCTGCGGTTGAATAGTATTTATGGCTGTTCTCCATGCTGCAGCCATTTCCATCGGGTTAATAAAAATATTTCCCGTAGAGATTGTTGTCACAGCTCCTGATGCAAAGTTTCTGGTGTGAGTGAAGGGACCAAAGACAGTTTTACCTGCTTGGACCATCCCTTTGGGAATCATGAAAGCGATTTGATACCACATCGGCATTACTTTTTTAGATAAAGAAATATCCGCTGCGTGTTTTAAACCATCAGCAATATTTTGGGTTGTAAATTTTCCATTTAATGGAACGGTATACGCTTCTCCTCCTAATGCCTGAGGCAAGTTTAAAGGAGTATCAATAATTTTTTCTGTTGAACCAGGGATATTCGTATTGAACGCGGCTCTTGCTTCAGCAGGCGTATCATAAACCATACCTCTTTTCCCTTGCTTAATAGCTTCTTTAGAATCTTGTAAAATTTTATTATAGTATCGATCTCTTGCTGCAATGGATGCCAGATCAGTTGTGACATTTGCAATTACGTTTTCTGCTTTTTCATAGTTTCCAAATAATTTTTTAAAAGCGGTTAAATCTTTTTCAGTTCTAATCAATCCACCTTTTTTATCGGCTTTAAATTTTCCACCTCCGGTAATATTTTCTGCGATGCTTTTAGTTCCTCTTAATTTTTCTTGATGCCATCCAGGTAAATCATATTTAAAAATAGGATGGGATGTTGCAGGGTTAAGTTCTACATTTTTAATTATATCATTAACAATTTCTGTGGCTTGAGATTTAGATAAACGAACATCATTATCAGCAGCATTTCTTACAAAGATATCTCTGACTTCATCTCTGACATCTTTAGCAGGAGTAAATTCATCAATGGCTTTGACTCCATTGTCTTTAAAAATTTTATATTGAGTTGATAAAGTATCACGAACTCTATCGGTCATAATGTCTACAAACTGTTTAGTTGTAACATTTAAATTGCCCCCTCTAACGACCGCATTTAAAAACTCGGCCCAGCTTCCATGCACATTGACTAACTCATCAATTAAAGCGAGTGCATCTTTCTCAGCTACTTTTAAATCTTTGGTTAATGTTTTCATTAAGAGATTTAAATCTTTAGATTCAAAACCTCGAATCACAACTCTTCCTTTTTTGTTAACCCCAAGCTTACCTTTCTTAATGGTATCTACAATGACTTGGCTAATATCATCCGTTAATCCTGAAGCATTTGCAGCACCTTGAGAGTTCTTAGAAATTCTCTTTATGATTTGATCAAAGTTTTTTAAATAATCTTCTGTTAATAATCTTGAAGAAGATTCTTTACCATGAAGTCTTTGCATGGCTTGGAATTGCTCTTCTGGAAAAGGACCTCTAGATCTTAAAGGTTTAGCTAAAGCTTTATCTACCAATCTATGTACTCGTTCTGAACTGTAAGCGAGGTTAGCATCCTGCTGCTTAAGAAGTTTTCCAAGTCTTCCTATTCCAACCACAGTTGGGATAATAGGAAAGCCCATCTCGGCTCCAAACTTTAATTTATTATAAAGCATTCGAGCGGCATCTTGTTTGGCAGTCCCTTTTCTTTTTCTATCTAAAGCCCAGTACTCTCCTTCATCAAAAAACCAATCTCCAAAGGTTCCAATATCTTCTGCGTCATAAACTAAAGCTCCAGCGATACCACCCCCTACGGTCACACCTACAAATTTTTGACCAAACGAAAGTTTGTTTGCTTTTTCAGTTGCTTTAGCCGCTTCATAAAGATTATTATTTTTTGCTGATCTAACATATTTACCACCTTTGGCAGCACCTACGGCTTTGTTATACATTTTAAAAGCATCATCAGATAAGTTAACAACATGCTTACCAGCTGCTCTCCAGTTTCCATAAATTTCAACTAGAGCTTCTGTGATTTTACCAATAGCACTTTCACGAGCTTTGGCTTCACCAAACCTCATCGCTGCACCAAAATAAGTGTCATCAAACCAACGTTCTAGTTTAGCTACCTTACTTTGATCAACGGGAATATCTTTGGGTCCAGCCCAGTCAGCTATCATGGCTGTTAAGTTGGCCCATCCATAAGGAATTTTAATCGTACCGGATAGAATTGCTCCTGCAATAGATTCACCAAGTCCTACTTCACTTTGGAAAGGATTGCTACTAGTGCCTGTGCTTTGCCATTCAATGTCTAAAGGACCTGTGGTCCCCGCCAGTTTTATTTGGTTTTCTTGAACATCGATGATGGGTTTATCTTCATACTCTTCTGCAAGAGTTTTATTTTTTTTCCTTTGAAGGGGAGAAATATCCCAAGTGGGATCTAATTCTTTTTTCTTCTTAGCCCAAACATCTATCCCATGCTTCTGCATGTATTTAGTTTCACGGATAGCATTTTCAGCCATCTCTAATGCTTGTTGAATATCACTTCTTTTTCTTAAAGATTTTTCTTTTTCCTCAGCATCAATATCTCTAGCAATGGCTTCCCATACCACACCTTCTTCGTTTTCTTTTTCTTTCTTCTTCGTTTCTTCTACAAGCTTACGAGGGTCAAATCCAAATGGCATTTATCCTCCTATTCCTTGTTGATATCTTCTACCAATATAAAGTAATTGCCTTGTTTTCTAAATAAATTGCCTGTTCTATGATCGTATACAATTTTACCTTCGTAAGGTTTCCAAGTAGAAGCATACGAGTCAGAAATTTTATATTTTATAATCTGTCCATCTTGAACCGCTCGGTCAGTAACTGTCGCATCTGTAAACCAAACTTTACCTTGAGCTAAATCTTTTTTAATTTCATCAGGGTAGGTTCCTTTTTCCATTTTATATAAGTGATTAGCAACTCCTCTTACTCCTGATGCAGGAGGAGATGTTGATTGATTCATTAAATAATTTTCATAGAACGCGAGTCTGTTTTCCAGCGCTTCTCCTTCTCTCACGTGTCCTGATTTACTATACTCCATCATATCCCAGACTGCTTGTCGAGCTTCTTGTTTAGATGCGTTTGGATGAGTATCCATATAAAGTTGAACTTTTTCTTCAATAGCACTTAAGTCTTCATCACTTAATCCTTGAACTAGATTAGAAATAAGTTCTCTTTGCTGTCCTAGTTCTTTAGCTTCCTGTTGTTGAAACTGTCCGAAAGGTTGTTGTGCTTCTTTGGCTGCGGTTTGAAATATGTTTCCGCTTGGTGGATTCCCCACCATGTTTAACCCAAAGTTAATTAGGAAATCATTAAGATTACTACCACTTCGTTGAGGAGATAGTTGATTAATTAAATTTAATTGAGATTGAACTTTAGCTAGATCTCCATTGGCATAGCCTTGACGTCCAAGACCAGTGGTAATACCACCTGCTTGTCCGCCTCTTCTAAACATTGGTCTACGTAAAATATTGCTCATGATTATTGGAAGAAATCAGGATTTCTTCCATACCCTCCACCAAAACCAGTCCAGCCTCCTACCATACCCATTCCTTGATTGATAGCATTGCTACTTAGATTGGTATTTCCTTTATTCCCTATGTTTCCATAGATACCACCCATTACGGCTGCTGTACCCAACGCTGTTTGCAACGGTGTTGGATTCGGCATGACTGAAGTTTGATATTGTCCTGGGTAACCTGAAATTAATCCTGTTATCCCTGAACCATATTGACCCATTCTTTCATACGGTTCCATGGCTGTCATTCGATTTGCTTCTCTTTGTGCATCTGCTTGTGCTTGTGCCTGCGCTTGTTGGATCCCGCCCAATTGACCCAGTTGCGAAATATCTCCTGCTTGCCATGCTGGGAGTTGTTGTCCCATCTGCATTTGTTGATTGAAACCTGTTTGCGCTGCTTGTTGTGCTTGACCAAAACCTTGTTGTCTTAATTGTGCTAAAAGCATAGCTCTATTTAAATCGGATTGAGATTGATACTCAGATCTCATCACACCTTCTCTTCCACCACCCAGATTTCCTGACTGTGCGGCTGCCTGTCCAATACCTAAAATTCCTTGAGATGCTCGCTTGTCAAAGTCAGCCATCGATGTGTCAATAATATCTTGTTGATATGGAGACATGAACGCACTGTAACCTGTTGGTCCTGAGTAAGCGCCTGCTTGAGTAAGGTAAGGTTGGTAGGCTCCAACACCTTGCTGACCTAATTGATAGGCTTGTGCTTGTAAGGGATCTTGTGCCGCAACCGTTGGGGCAAATTTTCCTGTGTCTAAAGGAACAGAAGTTAATCCTTTGAGTTGTGTTGCATAATCTTTACCAGCATCTTCTATAAACTGTGCGGGTAAGGTTCTTTGTTGTGATATTGCCATTATATTTTTCCGCCTTTAGCTTTTTTGTGTGGTTCAATAGACCACACTTCTTTTAATTTTTTAGCTCCTGACTTAGATGTCTTACCACTATATTGGTAAGGTTCTTGTTTAAAACCTTTATGTTTCATTTTCAGTCTTCTTTTCTCAACGTTTCTTATATGCTCTTGTGTCTTCTGAGGAAATGCTTTTCCTGTTTGAAAATCTTTATGAACTTTTTTAGAAGCTGCTCGTTGAGCTTTATGGTATTTTAAAGCTTTACCAAATCCTTTTAATGCTTTTCCTACTATGCTTGCCATTATCCTACTCTACTCTCCAATTGTTTCATTGTTCTATACATCTTATCTGCGCCTTCGTCTACGTTGCCGCCGCCGGCTGCTCTTACAGCATCTGCTGTAAATACAAATTCGTTTTTACTTAATCGTGCTGGGACATCGTCCGCTTTTTCTTGAGCACCTAGGGGTACAAATCCCCCACCTCTTAAATCCATTTCCATTCCACCGAGACTCATTAAGCCTCCTTCTTGAGCTCCGATTCTTCCGCCTTGAGCTTTGCCTGCTTGCGAATAAGTCAGTGCCATCT
>Ga0080013_1006609_pt1 | contig 10232 bp, 17 predicted proteins | sample ETNvirenome_6_85_FD_69236 | JGI IMG/M metagenome (GOLD analysis project Ga0080013, IMG submission 69236) | Marine viral communities from the Pacific Ocean - ETNP_6_85 (SPADES assembly) (version 2) | ecosystem: Environmental > Aquatic > Marine > Oceanic | place: Pacific Ocean | collected 2013-06-19
CTGAAACTTGGTATGATCCTACTGAACCGATGCCAGCAGAAAACCTATTTCTCCCACTATCATAATTGTTGTTTGCCATTTTTTATAACCTCTCCATATAATTAGTTTTCTAATCAGCTCTTTTCTTCTTTTTCTTTTCGTTTTAATTTTTCGAATAAAGCTAGTTTACGAAAATGTTCCTCTCGTCGCTTTTCGGATGGCTTTTTAAAATATCGCCTTTCAAGATATTCTTCGACGATTCCGACTTTCTTTGATTTTCTTATGAATCTTTTAATAAGGTTTTCGACAGTTTCGTTTTTTCTTTTTCTAACTTTCATTTTCTTTACTTTAATTGATCCCAAGCACCACCAGCGATCTTCATGATGCCGCTAATATCTACACCAGGATCACTTGGATCTTGATCTCTTAATGCTCCATGTTGAGATTTGCCACTCGACTGACGCATTGGGGTTGTTCCTTCGAAAATACCGCTCAAGCCTGTAGATTCTTGAAGACTGCGTTTTGTATCTTCCAGCTCGCGCCTTGCTTGCACAAGTGCTTCACTTGGTTGACTTGGTTTAATAACCTTTTTTTCTGTAATTTGTTGGGGTGCAATAGTTTGTAAACCTGATAAACCTTGGGCTACTTCCGAAATAATACCCGAAAGAGTGCCATCTTCAAAGATAACCTCTTTAATACATTCTTTAATGAGAGGTTTTAGAATATCTTTTAACTCATTTTTTTTCATCCATCGTTCCTAAGTTTTTTTTCATTTTCTAATTCTTTGAGTTCATTAATTTTTGTTGAAAGATAACCTTTTCCATTTGTCTTTAAAGCAGCATCATCTAAAGAATCAATTTCAGATTCAAGTTGTTCAATCTCATCTTCAACATTCCGATTACCCCATTTTAATAATCGTTTGGCTGCTTCATCTGCCGCAAATTGAGCATCCAAACTAGCAAGTTCTTCTGCCTCAATTTCAGCGATTAAATTTTGTAATCGTTTTATACACTTTTCAGCCATTATTTTTCACCAATAATATCGTTTAATAAGCGGTTTATGCGGTCTGCTTTAGACCAGACTTGTTTTTGTTTTGATTCATTCATCATCATATACGCGCCTTGCGTTGAGGGTTCTGATACAATATCAAAACATATGAGTTGAAAGTCATCTTCGACCAGCGTTTTTCCTTGTTGTTCGCTCACTGAGCCCAACCCACGAGAAGATATGCCAAGCATCACGCCATCCTTGATTAATGATTCTAAGATTTTTCCCGCTGGCGTTGAAAGAACTTTGATTTTGCCCATCAAGTCTTTCCCTTCCCACCAAATGGATGTAACCATATGTGAAGCATTTTTAAGGTTAACTACTGAATCTTCAGGATGATCAAGTTCGCCACACGCACGGTTCTCTTTAACAACTTTCATATAGTTTTTTGCTTCGCGCTGGAGGATTGGTCCGGGGTAAACGCGACCATTTCCATTTTGTTCGTCGCATCGTTGCATTACACCAGAAAGAAATGTCGCACCATTTTTAACTTGAATCTTTTCTTCTTCAGTTAGAAGGTCTTGACAAACTCCTCCAGAACACAACTCATAATATTCTCTTAAAAGATATTTACTACTCATTTGATTCCGTTTCCTTTATCCATTTTACACCACCGGCAGTCGTGCCTTCGGGTGGGGCGCTGACTTTTCTGGGCATTACTCCCAATTCTGTTTCTGTTGACTGCGGTCTTTGGGATTTACCTGCCATTACGCATCGTGAGACAACTTCTAAAGCATTAGAAATTTCTTCTTCACTACAACCTTCGTCATCTTCTTTAATTTTTTGTGTTAGTTCGTCAATTATATGTTCAACTTGTTCTGCTCGCTTTTCTTGTAATGGTCTTAAAAGTTCTTTAGGTGTCTCACCATCTGCAAGGTCGGGGTGTTCATCTAACATGGTCCAAAATTCAGCTAATTTGTGATGTATATCTTCAAAGTCAGTAGAAACTTCTTGTTCATCGGGCATTGTTCCGCGATAATCGTGTATAGAATCTAAAGCCTTACCAACCAATAAATATACGGTGGATGCAATCGGAATTTCTTCGTCATGTAGTTCGCGCTCTTGGCTGTGCATATTGTCTATTTCTTCTAAAATTATTTTTTCCAAACGTTTTCTATTAATTTTCATAACTTGTTCCTATTAATGCGGGCGCAACCCGCCCGTGCTTACAACCAGATTTACAGCGTCGAACGGGACGCAACAAATATTTTTTTGCTGTAAAAGAATTTTTAAACATTATTATCACCTCGATTTTTAAAATTTATCCCTTCGTCGCCAAATACCACATTCAAAACATATGATGTTCCAGAACTAATACATGCTAATAAGAAAGCACTAGTAATAGAATAATCAAATGTAAATAGTTCTGTATATTGGTTAATTGCCCACAAAAAGAGTCCAACCCACCAACCTACACAGATAGAACAATGAAAGAAGTGATGAGATGGGCGGATTCTATCGAATATACTTCCAAATACTAAAATTTGCGTAAGACCATAAGCCGCAAGCACAAATAGTAATAAGTTCATTAGTAATATCCATAACCACTTAAATAGCGACGGATCCGTGATGGAGTGATGGAACCCTTCTTCGGCTCTTGGGGAACTTCCCCAAGCCTCGTAGAGTCTCCTGGTGTGGGATCCACGAGATGATCTTCAAACTCATTTTCAATAAAATCTTGCATTTCTAAATGAGGTGTTTGAGAATCAATGAATTTTTTTGTAGAATATAAAACTACCTGGGCGGCACTGACCTTCTCGTCAACAGCCTCCTCATATTTGCCCTCTAAACTTCCAAACACATTCCCACTTTGGATGGTGCTGGGTTCCACAACACCTTCGTTTACAAGATGTTTAAAGTAAGAATTTTGGATTCCATAAATTTCATCACTTAAATTTTCTTTAGGAAACGTGATGATTTTGTTAAGAGAGGTATCAAGGATAATATCAATTAATCGATGATCTAAGATCATAATTTTGCCATCTAAAGTTTTCCTGACTTGAAGCTCAATTTTTATGCTTGGCGTGGCTTCAGCCTCTATGTTGATTTTAATCGACATTTAAGGAAGTTTCCCTTACTAATCCCTGAATCTTTATAACTTCTTCCACCATTTCTTTGGTTGGTGTCATCGTTTTATAACTTTCTAAAATATCTAATATCTTTTTTGCGCCTTGCATCATATCATTGTCGGTTATAAACTCCTCAATAGTTAATGATTTCTCCAGCTCTGTTTTCAATCTTCCGATTTCCTCATTCAAATGAGTCTTAAGTTCCAGCCCATTATTGTGAAATGAAGTAATAAATTTATTTAATAAAATCTTCTGTTCTTTAAGTAACGTGTCATGATATTTTTGATTAAATTTATTGACAAAAGATTTATACACAAGGTTATCAACGGCTTGCATTCTATCTTCTTCTTTAATCGACGCCATTTTTTCTACTAACTCATTTTCTAAAAGAATTTTAGATTTAACAGGAACGTTGTTATTAAAAATTTGAGAGATGGAGGCTAAGTCTTTATAATTAGGAATAAAATTGGCAAAGATTTCACTAGATAAAGATTTTTTAATATGTCGAGTTAACTTATTTTGCTCTGATATTAGGGCTTTCTTGTTTATGTTAGAGTGTCTGACTTTGACTTCGTTTAAAATCTTCTCAGCTGTATTCGGATTTACATTCTTAGTATGCATAATCGCGTGATACAATTTTAACTCTCTATACATTTCTGTTCTTACATTAAACGACTCTTTAATAAGTTTGGTAATGCTTTTTTGCGCTTTTGGGGTTTTTGACAGAATAGATTTAGTCAATTCTTGAATTAAGGCTTCATATAAAAAGGCACTATTTCTTTTCTTATTATGCTTAAACTTTGTCATTTTTATTTTCCTGTTTCTTTTTAGTGGCAAGATTTTCAATTATTTTCTGAATTTCTATATCATTCTTCAGAATCTTTAATTCTTCTTGCTTATATTTTTTACTATAATTAGTTTCTTGATTCTCATAAACTCCTTTTGACAAACTTTGTAACCCATCGGACCAGCCCTTATAAATGTTCCGGGGAGTATTTTTGCCAACTTCTTCGGCATATTTTCCCTTATAACTTCTTTTTCTTGCGCCCATGTCCCGCTTGTCTGATTTGACCGCTGTATATTTTTTCCCCTTTGCGCGTGGAGTGGTATACTCTTTATCATCTGGTCGTTTCCATTGCAAATCATTTCTCTTGCCAGGTTCAGCAAGGAGCGTTTCTTCTTCTGCACCTTCGTCTGGTTCCGGGGATCCTTCTTCCTCGCCAAGATTAGTGTCTCCACCAAGAAGATCTTCGCCGCCTCCACCAGCCATTTCCGCAGAGCCTTCTTGGGCTGCGGTTTCGAGCGCCACATCCAAGCTTTTATCATAAAACATTTCTCTCTGATTTCTGACAACTTCGTCCTCTGACATATCAAAAATATTTTTTGAAACCCAGCGGCGACTGAAGAAACCCTCCGTGGCTGTACTGGCGATTTCAAACTTGGTCCTCCAATGTTCTAACTCTTGGAGTTCAGCAAGTTTTGACGGAGCATTTAAATGAAGCTTGAATGAGATCAGATCTTTATTTTTATATCCCAAAGTATATAAGTGAATCACAGCTATTTTTTCTAACTCTGAAACGATGCTCCGCTGGAGTCGGCTGATTGTTCTTGCAAAGCGAATATCTTTTTGAGCTAAAGTGGTCTTATCTTCTGAACCTTCGTCACCTTGGGTTAGATAGGATGCGGGGATTTTTAAAGCCGAAAACAATTTATCTCTTAAATATTTAACGTCATCAATATCCCCCGTATAAGTACCACCGGGCAGTGACTCAATTTTGGTTGCAGCTTGCCCGCCACGAATCGGAATAAAGTAATCTTCGTCAATACTCATAGGATTATACCGCAAGTCAACTCGACCAGTATCTTGATCAATTACTTGGTTTCTTTTCATTTGAGTGACGATTCTTTGCATGTGTTGTTCGACTTCATTTTCTGGAATCCCGCCAACGTCAATATAAAAAACACGCCGCTCGGGGGATCGAACAACTCTGTACGCCATCATCGCGTCCTCAAGAAGCATTAATTGCCTCCAGATTCGGCGGGATGATTCTAAACAGGATGTGCCATAAGGTGCATACTTATCATTTCCTAAGATTCTAAAGTGAGCGACTTGCCAATTCTCAAATGTAAGTCCGCCAGAATTCCATTGGAACTGTACATAATTAGGATTAGTTTTGTCTTCTCCCTCTAATCGTTCAATTTCACCTGGTGGCAACCCAATGACAGACTTTATTCCCAAGCTATCATCAATATCCAAATAGAGAAAATAGTCTCCATATTTGCACATACTGCGGCACCAACCATAAAGATTAAACTCTATATTTAAAATACTATAAAACAAATCCTGTAATATTGTTTTGATTTCTTCATTCGGACAGTTTACCGTTAAAAGTTTTTGGAGAGGAGACGAAACTGTCATCTCATCTGCATAAATATCCATAGCCGACGCAATCTCGGGCATATACTCCATTTGATCGAAGTCTACATACCTTTCACTTCGGGCTGCATTTGAGGTAGATTGCGCATACACATTATCAAAAGGGTTGTATGTAGATTTCTTAAAGCTCAACCCCGCCGCAGATTGAAATTTATATTTATCTAACTGCCACCTTTTCTCGCTTCGTGGGTTCTGTCTTTGATACTTTGTAATCGGTCCAGAAAGCAGCCGAGTCAGAGCTTTAAATAAGAAAGAATCCGGGTTGCGAGTATTTTGTTTGTTTTTGTTCATTATTTATTAACCTTTTATAAGCCATCCAAAATTTTTATAATTTTCTTGTGCTTCTCTCATTTTATCAAAAGATTCTTGTTTTTTGTAGCCATACATACCAGGAATTGTCGTATTTAATTTTGTATTGGAACTTATCATTGAATTTAAAAATGCTCTCTTGTACGCTAAGTCTTTTGTATTCTCTTCCAAAACAGTATCTCGAACCCAGCAACAGATGGCTAGTGACATAACTAAGTCATCATTATATCCTCTCTGTGCTTCGGGTCTTCCGTTTCTCCAAACAAATGTTTTTAATTCTTGAAATACTCTTATAGAATTCAAAGTAATTAGTTCATTTCTTATGAATTCCTCCAGTTTAGCGACAATGAGTGGTCTGGTTTTTTGAGACGTTGTAAAACCAGCGATTACGTTTGTTGCACCATCAGCTCTATATTGTTCCACATATTCATGAGTTCCTTTAGTAGAGTAATATAAATTTGGATAACCGGCATCAATGAGCTTTTCCAAAACTGAATAACCAATGTTGTTATTTTCAACAATGACCATCGCGTCTCCGTATTCTTTCCCGGCGTCGAATAATATTCGCGCAAACAGGTCTGTTGTTGGCTTGCCGCGATATTCTGCGACTTGTTCCATAGTTTTGGTATCGAAAACGTGGAACACTGAATAATCATTTCCATCCCCGCGAGCAACATCGCCCACCAATAAATATTTGCTTTCTGGGTCGTATTCTTTCCAAATCCAAAAATTTCTATCAAAACCTGTTTGATGTTTCGGCTCTGAGCATAGCTGCTCTATTTTATTTAAATTATCTGGATGTATAACTGTTTCGCCAGATGCATTAAAATTACACTCATACTCTTGTGCGACTCGCCGACGTGAAAGATTTCTTGTTGTTTCTTCAAACCAAGACTGATCACGTTCAGGGTGAAGGGTCCAGTGAAGTATTGTTGGGTGAAAATCATTCTCACCACTTTGGGCGGAAACATATGTTTTATGGAACCAATTGCCAACACCGTTAGGAGATGAAAGCGCAATACATCGTCCACCAGCGGCCATCGTAGGTTGAAGTGCTGTCCACAAATCATCAAAGCCCTCAATATGTGCAGCTTCATCAATCACCAATAATGACAAAGCTTCTGAACGACCAGCGTCTGCTGACGTTGATGATGCTTTGATTTCTGATCCATTGTTTAAAACAAACGATGAACGGTTATCAATTGCAATTTGTGCCAATTGGTCGAACCATGGAGGCAGCATTTTAATCATTGCTTTAACTTTTTTAACAAGATTTGCTGCTGTACTGAACTTTGTCGCAATTACTAAGATATTCTTATCGCGATGAAATAGCATCATCCACGACACATATGCCGCAGAAATGGTTGAGATACCCATCTGCCTTGATTTTAGTATCACATTGTTGCGATAATCGTTAAATTTGTGCAACAATTCTTGTTGAAAATCCCAAGTCTTGAATGGTATCTGCCCACGTTGAGGGTGTGCAATTTTGCAGTAATTGTCAATAAAATAGACGGGATCTTTGCCGCACTTAACTATTTCTTTAACAAGATCTTTTTTGGAAAGGTATTGTGACATACACAATAATTAGTTATTTGGAATCAATTAACCTTCTTTGGGGGTAAGCAACGCTTGAAGTTTCTGAATTAATATCCCGACTTGTCCAGAAGCAAGGTTGCCTTTCTTCGCATAATTCTGTAAGGCTTGATCTAAATTTGACAACATTTGCATTTCATCCGGGGTTGTGCCTGACTGGACCTGTGATTGTGACTTGCGTGATTTGAGGAAATCACTGGCTGATCGCACACCCTGTTTGACGGCTGCTTTTCCGGCTGCACCGGCTACCATTTTTGCACCTGCTGCTAACGCTGGTGCGATTTCATCAAGTGACTTTTCTAGTTCCTCTTGAATGAGAGTTCTTAATTTTGATTCTGTAAGTTTCACAACATCTATCTTTATACGTCAATAATAATTGGAGCAATCTTCTTTTTAGCAATTTTGACTTTGCCGTTTTTCTTACACTCGCTTGCAAGTTTTTTAACATTTGCGCGATTAATAGATTCGTGGAGAGTGGGCTGCCCCACTGCTTGTGTGACTGCGGCAATCAGTTCTGGAGTCCATTGCACTGTTGAAAGTCGTTGTATAAGCTGCTGCCCCTGTTGTTGGGCTTGTTGTAATTGTGCTTGCTGTTGTTGTTTGCCTGGTCCCATAGCCTTGCGGATACCTTTGCCGACACCACCAACTACTCCACCAATGGTATCACCAACGCCCTTGCCCAAATGTTTTCCGACTTTGCCTGCAACTTTTGCTGTGCCGACAGCTAAATCACCAGCACCTTTGATCGCAGCTTTTCCGACGCTTTTGGCTTTCTGCCCCAAAGCACCCCAATCAACTTCATCTAAAAACTGTTCGGTTTCTTCTTTGATAATTTGCCTTAATTGTGTTTCTGTTATATTAATCATTTTCGTGGTTCCTCGTCACGCTTTCCTTTAACATTGGAAGCTTTTTTAGTTTTTGGATATTTGTCTTTGCCGAAGCCTATCCATTTTTTCATCGCATCGGACAACCTTTCTTCAACTGTTGCTCCAACGTTTTCCTGTTCTGGAATTCCTCCAATCTTGTAACGACAAGAGGCTTGCACCCAAGAGCGAATCTTACTCAAACTTTGAACAAGAACGTCAGGTTCTTTGTCCGCTTTGGTTAAGGTAAGGGATTTTCCAGTAATCTTTTTAAACTGTTTCTTAAGATAAGAAGATATGTCTTGAAGTCTTTGAGCCATTTCGCCTTCGAAATCACCTTTATAAACATCCTTCAACATAATTTCACCTTGATACTTTATAGTTAAAATATTTCCAGCAATACTAACATTGAACCCATCAATCACTCTTTTGTCGAGGATTGGGTCGCCTTCTTCTCTTTTAAGTCCAGTTTTTAATGGTTCACCTTTATCATCTAAAGCACCATCATATGCATCAGCTGCGGCTTGGGAGATTCCGTTTACAATGTCAATAATATTATTCTTTTCCGCCATGTTTAAATTCCTTCAGTTCTATTCTTAAGTAACATTTGTAACAACATTTAAATTTTGCCATATATAAATCGTCTTTCAAATCAAAAGAATAAACATTACATTTTTGGCAAGTACGTGTTGATTCCTTCCTAAATAGTTTCTTAGGCATTAAAACGCCTTCAACTTCCACCTTCTCTTTTGTCTTTTCTAGTTTCGTAAGTTTTTTAATTTGTTCTAGATATTGCTTTTCTTTGTCTGGAGTCCATGATGATTTGGGATCTTGAACTGTGTCTTCACCATATTTTTCTTCGATGGCTTGCTCGATCTTTATGAGTTGATTGGGGTCTTTCATTTGGCAATTTCCGTGGCGGCGTAAAAGATTGCGATTGATGATGCGGTGCCAAGAGCGAAACCAATGGCCGCCCAAAGCGTAGAGTCAGATCCTTTTGCTAGATTTCTTAAAGTTTCGATCTCTTCTTTCTGTGCAGCAACAATCAGGTTAAACTTGTTTTTCTCAATTTCTAATTCTGATTTTAATAGTTTAGTGTCGCGGATACATTTTGCGTCTTTAAGATCTTTTTCGTATTTGCTCTTAAGCTCACAGTCTTTCTTTGCATATTTTTTGTCTGCAATGATCTTGGCCACGGCTTGTGGATCAAACAATGTACCAGAAAATGGCGCTTCTTCACCCTTATCAAGTTGTGTGAATTTGCCTGCTGTGCTTGTAGTGGTTTGTGCTATTGCATTTGATGAGATAAGTAAAATGCTAATTGGAATTATTATCTTTTTTAGGAACATAAGTGATACCGAATAAATCTTTTATTTCTGAAGTGATAGCTTCTTTATCATTATAATGTTTTTTAACAATATTTTTAATTTCTTTCTTCTTCTCATCCTCTAATTGCTTGCCTTGGATCTGATGAATGGTTTCAATGGCTGTCAAAGCGTCATTATATTCCTCATCTATTTTTTTCTTGGAAGCCTTTTTTTCTTTCTCGGCACTCTCAATTGCGGCCTTTTGCTTATCATAAGAATCTTTTTGAGCATCAATGATTTTTAAGAGGCTATCACTCTTGCTTTTCATAACAATACCCACAACAATAATCACCGGAATATACCAGTGAGTTTTTAAAAAGGCCCATATTTTTTTAAGAGTTGTCATTTACGTCTTGTGGATGCCACTCGCTCCTCACTCCAACCCAGCTCCGCCAATATCTACTTTAGTATCTATCTTCGAGCCTTTGGTGAGCATATCTTTGGGCGGACCCTTCTTTTTCCATGCAATATCCCTCGGCGTGTCATCTTCTCGACAATCTGGGCAATCGCTAATATCAATTCCGTCCTTTGACTTTCTAGAACCAGGAACAATAGCACCAGGATT
>Ga0080013_1006610_pt1 | contig 10227 bp, 11 predicted proteins | sample ETNvirenome_6_85_FD_69236 | JGI IMG/M metagenome (GOLD analysis project Ga0080013, IMG submission 69236) | Marine viral communities from the Pacific Ocean - ETNP_6_85 (SPADES assembly) (version 2) | ecosystem: Environmental > Aquatic > Marine > Oceanic | place: Pacific Ocean | collected 2013-06-19
ATTCAAAGTGACCAAACAAGAGGGATTTGTTGGTGTAGATAAACTCACCAACAGTGCCGTTAAACTTGTTGATAGGTTAGAATTCAGTCGTGCCAACTTCTCAGTACCAAAAGATTGGATAAAGGGTTAATATGAATAAAGATATGATTAATTGTAGAAATACGAGAGATTGGATAAAATGTAATGACGATTCAAAAGCACACATCTGGCGAGATAGTTTCGTAAAAGAACATGGTGGCCAATTTATACAAGAAGGTAGAAATTGGAAATGGGAAGAAACCAAAATTATTGAAGATTCTAGAATAAAACAGGAACGTAAAGAGTTCATTTTTATAAATAGTGATGGAGTAGAGTTTTTGACTGATAACTTCACTAAATTTTGTAGGAATAACGATTTAAACAAATCAGCAATGTATAAGGTAATGTCTGGCGAAAGAACCCACCATAAAGGGTTCACTTGCACGAAATTACCACCAACTTGCACGAAATTACCACCAAAAGGAGAATAAATATGACAACACTCGCAACTTTAGACGGATTTTTAGGAACAATTTGGTTTAGTGCATTGGTATTTATCGCCGGTGCCTTTATTGGAGCCCCTTTGTGGAACTGGGTAAAACAAAAATTCCCTTGGAATCAATAATAACCCCTTAATATAAAAAACCCACTGGCTTGCTAACATTGCAAAGGAGGTGGTTTAAAAAAGAAAAGTACCTGCTACCAGTGGGTTAAGGAAGATGTAAGAGATTACATCTTCCTATTTTTTATACATATAATACATATAAACAAGGAACTTTATATATGAATAAAAAAATTGTATTTACATTTGGAAGATTCAATCCCCCAACAACGGGGCATTTTCTGTTGGCAACTAAAGTAAAACAAGAGGCATCCAGAAGAGGTGCTGACCATATCATCTATGGTAGCAGTAGTCAAGATGCCGCAAGGAATCCTCTCAACTCCAGACAAAAACTAAGATTCATGAAGAAAGTCCTCAAAGGATTTAATGTAAAAATTGATAGTGGGGTTGCAAATCCGTATGATGCACTTTCTAAATTAGACAAAGAGGGCTACACAGATGTTGTCATGGTGGTGGGTGCAGACAGAGTAAACGAATTCAGAAGAGGAATGAAACGATACATTGGTCCAAACAAATTATACAAATTCAAATCTTTTGAAGTTGTTTCCGCAGGTGAAAGAGACCCAGATGCAGATGATGTGACTGGAATGTCTGCATCAAAGATGAGAGCAGTAGCAAAAGAAGGAAATATTGCGGCATTTAAACTTGGAGTTCCACAGCATGTTTCCACAAACGATGTTAGTGCATTCTTCAAAGCAGTACAAACTGGCATGAAAATCAAACCGTTCGTTGCAGAGAATTGGTTTGATTATGATGAATTTGTAGAATTTCTAGAAGAAAATGATTTAAATAAATTCGATATGAGTGGTGTGGGTATTGATATTCCTGCTGTTAATAATAGAGTGTGGGGAACAGAGGGTATTAAAAAGAGTGCGAAAAAGAAGAAGAAGAAAAAGGTTGAAGTAGACGAAGAAATTATTGAAAGAACCATTGCTTCTACTATTTCTTCTCGCGAGAAAGAAATGTTGGGTTCAGCGTTAAATGCCACAACTGGTTATTTAGAAAATCCAAATACAAAAAGAGCATCAGCAGATAATATTAATACTTTTCAACAACCCGAAATCACCAAAGCGATGCAATATTTACAACAAAAAAGAATGGCTGGTAGACATCAAACAACATACAACTTGTTGAATAAAAGTATGGGCAATAATATTACGGCCGGAGTAGAACATGAAGAGGAAACTGAACTCAGCGAAATAAATGTTCAACAAAGAAGAAAAATGGCAATGAGTGCAAAGAGAACCGCAAAGAGGCGGGCCAGAAAAAGGAAGATGAAGGAAAAGAGAAAGAAGAGTGCTGGCGAAATTAAAAAGAAAGCAAAAAAGGCAGCGATTTCAAAAATTCGTAGTAAAATGATAAAGGGAATGAATTGGAACGACTTATCATATTCACAGAGAGAAGCGATTGGTGAAAGGCTTAAAAGAAAGAAAAATGTAATTCAAAAACTGGCAAAAAGATTATTGCCTGCAACAGTAAAAGCAGAACAAGAAAGACTTAAAAAGGTGAGAGCAAGGATGACAACAAACGACCCAGCAAAAGCAGTTACAAACTTTGAAGATATTGACCATGATTTTGAAACAGAGGTGTTGAATGAATCTAGATTGTTATCGTTCAGCGAAGCAAGTCAGGTTGCCGCAATTAAACAAAAAATTGGAACAGGTGAGCAAGGGTCTGGATATTACTCTAAAGATGAAGATAAAGAGGCCAAGAAAGAGAACCCCAAATCAACTCCAGAAGCAGAAATATTTTATATTGTAAAAAACAAAAAGACAAAGAAAACTCAAGTGGTGGTTAAATTTAATAAAGCAAAACACACTCCGATGGACCAAGGCGCCAAAAGTAGCATTGTAGGTAGTGCAAAGAAAGCATCAGGAGAAGAAGATTTTGATTGGAGATCATCAAGGAGTGCGATGGCAAAACTAGGAATTACAAAGGCCGCAGATGTGGGTGAGAGGGGAACTTCTGAAGAGGGTGGAGATAAAAAAACAAGCGCGGCTGCTAAAAAAGGCAAGAAAAGAGTCAAAGGATTTAAGGACCAAACCGGTCAAGGAGATGTTGAAGTACCACTAACTCCAACTCAGAAAAGAACACAAGCAAATACTGACAAGGCAGGAGAAATTAGGTCTAAACTAGATGCAGGCATGGCACAAGATGAATGGGACCGATATCAACAAGGAAAAGAAGTAGAGTTAGACCAAGTTGCGATGCAGAACTATGCTACTGATATGGGGGAAAAGATGGGCATTGCCGCAAAACCACCAACAGCAAAACAAGCAAAGAAACTAAAATCAACAAAAGACGGTCTTTTTGAAGACTGGCACGCTGCTGTAGATGTAGAGGCAGCAGTAGTTGCTGTTGGTAATGGTTGTCATCTTAAAGAAACTGGAGAGGAAATGAGAACATGTCTTTCTGCCTCAGGAATTTCTGATGGAGATATTAAGAAATTGGCAGAAAGTCCCACACTAATCCCTGCGGCAATGAGAATGTTGGATAGGGTTGGAATGCAACTTCCAGAAGGGATGCAATGGCAACATACTGGTAAGGGACTTGGAGAAGTTACACTATCACAAACATATGACATAGCCGGTGCAAAGAACACAACTCCAAAGACAGATTTAAGAGCATGTGACCCAAAAACAGGCAAGTGTATGAACTTGTCCATGAAGATGGGACCTGGACAATTAATGTCTGGGCAAGCGGGAGAATCTATTGGTACATACAGAGTTGTTCTTGATAGGATGAGAGGATGTAAAGGAAAATCAATTGATAAGGATGGAAACGAAACTGGTGTTGCTTGTACTAGAAAACTTGGTGAAGGTGATAAAGAACTGATAAAGCGGATGGAACAAATTACAAAAGATATTAAGAAAACCTTCATAAACCGTAAAGTTTCTGAAGGAATGGGTCCTATCGGTTGGTGGTTGGGTAAAGGAATTGGTGGCCGAAAACCTTCTTGGTGGGATAGAACTGGACCTGGAAGACCTGGAATGGATATATCTTGGGAAGATGCAAAAGGAACAGACCCAAATGACCACCCAGAATGGTTCATGGAAGATAAAAAAGAACTAGAAAAGAACATGAAGGTAATTCAAGATGCCAACAGGGACATGAAAGTAATTAAAAAGGAATTGGAAGACATATTCAGTTCTGGTAAGTTTGGGCAAGAAATGAAAGAACATGTCATGTATGAAGCAATGACGGGTTGTGGTAAATTCTGCGAAGGTTGTTGTGGTACTGATATCTGCAAAGAATGTCAATCTATTCATGCGGCAACTCATGTGATTGTTGGCAACAAAGACGGTACAGGGGGAATGATAAAAGAGATTGAACCACCAGGCAGTAAAATGCTGAAGGAGATGTCAGAAAACACAAAAGTTGATGTGAGGTTCAAAACTACCAGTGGTGTGAAATCTGCCAAGGGGTGGTTTAAAGAAATGGAACCAGGACTTTTTGAAAAAATAAAACTCATGACCAAAAAAGAACAAGATGGGATTGCGCGTGTAAACTCTGGGAAGATGAAGGATACTCATCCTGAATACGACCAATACGTGGCCCTTGCCAAGATACGCGAACAAGAACTTAGTGACGAAGAACACAAAAGACTATTAGAACTTATTGCCTACACAGGACAAGAATTGCCAAAAGGCAAAAAACATTGGAACGACCTCAGTGAGAAACAGCAAAAGAAAATACTCAATAAAGCAGAAATTTCGATGGGTGGTAGGAGTGTAAATTCTGTTTCTGGGATGAATACTGCTTTTGAAACTGGTGGTGTCGCAAAGTTTTTTGAAGAAGTTCAACCAAAATTTAGAACTTTCTTAGAGCATAGTGGTGATAAAGAAAATGGTGAGTATGGAATTGAAGATGCAATGAAATGGGTGGGACACGACCCTGGCCGATTAGCAGAATTCTTGGGACTTGAACCAGTAATTGATGCACCCCATGAAAGTTATGGAGATGTTTTTGAATCCGAAGAAACCAATGGTGGAAGTAATACAGTAATGATTAATGGTAAAGAAAAAACCATTCCAATTGCAAAGGATGATGAATATAAAGATTATCAAGCGGAACGAGAAGAAGGCCAAGAAGATACGAGTCCTGAACAGTTTAAAAAAGACGGTGTGAATGAAGAATATAAGAAGAAAAATGTAAGAAGAAAAATGCTAACTTTCACAGAACAAACAGAAAATATTAACCAAGAAATTCCATATGAATTCAAAAATTCTTCTGTGCATGGACTAGGTTCTTTTGCTACTAAAGAAATAAATGAGAATGAACAAATTGCACTATATTATCTTAATCTATTAAATGAAAATGAAAATGCACCACAGTATCAACGAACAGATTTTTGCAGATTAACAAACCACTCACAACATATTCCTAATGTATCGTTGGTAGAAAACAAAGATGGCAATTTCTACACTTATGCTATAAGAGACATTCAAGAAGGTGAAGAACTTCTTATAGATTATTTTCGTGTGTTTGAATCAATTCTCCCTGCAATAAAAGAAGAAGGAGAAGTGATACCAGAAGTATTAAGGTGGACTGAAGGATATGAAAATATGGAAATCCCACCAGATAGTTTCGGTGACTTGCGTGATGAATTACAATACTTTTCTGAAATCAACGAAGCAATAGATATTATAACTGGTGTTGAAGAGAACATTTCTGTTACTGGTCATAATAAAAGGGGGCATGTGATTGGGGGGTTTTATGTACATGGGGGGGAAAATGACCCAGAAATAGCAAGGAAAATAAAAATTATTAAAAGGAATTTTGGCAGAAACTTACACAGAATTGAAGTAAAAAAACATGGGCAGAATATACAAGAACCAGAACTTGTAACCGATTCGGTGGTAGACAAAGTAAAAGACAAAATAGATAATTTTAAGTTTTATACTAGTTCTTCGCAAAGAAAAATAAGAAAGAAAGAAAAAGAAAGAAAGAAAAAAGTAAAAAAATATAATAAAATGGTCGGAATCAATTCAGAAGTTGAATTTGATAAAGACACTGAACTTGAAGAAGAACGATATGAAAGACAATACAATAGTGGTGATATTGTTAAAGGGAGAAGAGGAGACCACGCAGGCCAAGAATATGTTGTACATAAAGGAAATGACTCTCCAATAAGTGATATGGTTGTAAATATAGGCAAAAACAAGGTAAAGGTATCTCCAAACGATTTCAATTTAGTAAATCGCGAAGAACTACCAGAAGGTGCCGGTGCGGGAGATGCATCTGCAAGTGCTACTGACGCAAATCGTGCCGCATATCTGAAACAGTATGGTGCGAAACCAGAACAACGTGCGAGAAGAAGTTCTAGAACCAATGCAAGAAATAAAGCAATTCGTTCTGGTAGAGCATCTGTGGGTGATGGTAAAGATTTAGACCACAAAAATGGAAACCCACTAGACAACTCGCCAAAAAATCTAAGAATGGTGAACAGAAGTTTCAATCGTGGTAGAGATAACAATAAGTGGAGAAAAAAGACTAACGAAGAACACGGCGCAGGAGAAGTTGGAACAGACAAATTGCTAAAACAATACATAAAGGACACACCCTTTATGAAAATCATCAAAGATAAGAATGGGAAATAAGAATGGATACATCTTTTTGGTTCGACATCGGTGCCGGTGCAATCGCACTCATAGCAGGAATAGCAACAGGATTTTACTATCTGGTAAATAAAGGAAAAATGAAAATGCTCTTGAAAGAGAAAACTCACTCAGTAAAACTTCCAGATAATTGTTTCTGGCAAACACACACTCGTTTACATGAAACTCTCACCGAGTTGCGTGTGCGTACTGACTGTGCAAGGGCCCAAATCGTTCAATTTCATAATGGTGGTGAATTTCTTGATGGGATTTCAATGAAAAAAATGTCACTCACTCATGAATCATTAGACAAAGGTGTTTCATCAGAACTAAGCAACAAACAAGATATTTTACTATCCCTCTGTATAGATGGACTGAATTTACTGCTCAAAGATGAACCAATCATGTATATTGTTGAAGATATGAAAGACTCTTGGTGTAAGCAATTCTATCAAAGTAGCAACATCATAACATTTGCGTTCTTGCCAATCAAGAAGCACGGGCAAGCAATTGGGTATGTAATGGTTCAATGGTGTAGTTGGGCAAAGGCCGATACTGTTGAAGATGAAATCACATCAAAAGAACTTGAAGATGCAAGAGCGTTAATTGAAGTCCAATTGGACATATTAAAAGATAAACATGGTAAAAAAAACAAAAAGAAACCTACATAATCTATAGGAGAAACAAATGATTAAATTTAAAGAACTAAACACATTCCTCGAAACCTTATTTGAAGGTGAAGAAACCGTAGGTGGTGCGGCAAGAAGCGCACACAGTGACTATGGTGTTCATCGGGTAGAAAGTCCAGAACAAGTACAAAGACTCAATGCATTCTTAAATGCATTCACTCAACGAGAATTCATTGAACCAAAAACCGCGGTTGCACAACTCCGTCATAAATTTAATACAATTGGATTAGATTTTGATTGGAATGCATCTTCAAGTCTTCAAGATGGTAATAATACTATTTCATTAAACAGATATGGTGGAACATTTGGTAAAAGTTTGCAAACTCCATACGCAGAATTTGAAACTACAGACGGAATCAAAGAATATAATAATGGTAAAGGACTCAATCTTAATTTAAATCTTTCTAACGGAGAAGATGGACTGTATAAACTTGAAGCAAAAATTGTTGAAAGTAAAGAATAATTAAATAATTTTTGTAATATTATGTTTTTTGATATTTTAACTGATAAAAATTTTATGATGTATGCTATGAAGAATTATACAAATCCAGAATGTACAAATATTGATGAGTTTTATGAAGATTTAAATCGTATTAAATATATTAAGAGATTGTTGGGTAAGTATAATAAAAAAGGAGTTCTAAAAACAAGACTGATACTGAATCATATCATTATATTAAATAATATATTCGGCAATAAAGCATGCTGTAGAATAATGTTTTACAAATTAGAATTAGAATTTCATTCTGCAATAAAAACATTTTTAGAGTTCTTAAACTACTTACCAAACGAAGTCCCAGAAATTAATTTAAACGAAATACCCACAGAACACAAAATACTAATAGAATTAAAGAAAATAAAATGACACTAAACGAAGCACAAGGAGATATCACAAAAGTAATAGGTGCTTTCACGGTGTTTAAATTTATTAAACTTATGTCTACTCCCTTCAATCAAATGAAAGCATATAAGTATGGCATCATAGATTCAAAGGGTAATTTTTTAAAGAAAACTGCGGACCTAAAAAAAGACAGTGAACGACAGTCGGTAGATATATTCAACCGGCTTATTATTAATCTGAAAAAGATAATTGAAAAAGTTCCAGACCCCAAATTTAAGGCACAAATGAAAAATATTGCAACTGCAATGATTCTTGTTAAAGAAGAATCGGAAAAGGTTGGTGCAGATGGGGATTATGTATTATCTGAAATAACAAAATACCTATCAACTAAAGGTATAGATGTTGCAGAAATAGAAATAAATAATTCATTTGAAGAACTATTGGAGGAATACAACAATGACAAGTGACCATCAAATTCCAGACGAATTTCTAAATGATGATTTTGATTTTGGGTTTACCGCGGCCGATGAGGATGAACTTAATGCATTGGTTCAACTTGATGACCAAACTACTCCTGATGAAATCAAGGATATGCAAGAGAAGTTGGACTTAATTCTTCAAATGAATTCAACCTGTGAAGGAAGTGTTGCAGTTAAAGACCAATACGATGAACTCTTAAATGTAAAGATGACAGAAATTGAAAAGGTTGCGCTTCCGTTGCTACTGAATCTAAAGAAGAATAGCCAAAAAGATTATCTCTATTGGCCGGGTGGTGAAAGAGAAGCAAAATGTGATTTGCAAATTCAAAAATTATTAAATATTACTAGGAGTACATAAAAATGGTGTTCGACCCAAGAGAAAAACCAGATTGGCTTCCATCATGGTGGCCGTGGTTGCCTGACTTAGTGCCCGAGTATAGTCCACTAAGTCCTCATTTTAATCCAGCAGATTGGCTTCCAGACGAACCTTCTTGGTGGCCAGATTGGTTGCCGTGGTCTCCTGATTATCTTCCAACTCCCCCCATTTTGTTACCTTGGAATATGCCAGGCAAACCTTCTTGGTGGCCAGATTGGTTGCCGTTTACTCCTGATTATCTTCCTGGTGGACCATTAGATATACTTCCAAAAGAACCATCTTGGTGGCCAGGTTGGTTGCCGTGGAATCCATTTAATATAAAACTGCCTGAGAATGAGCGCGCTCAATATAGTAAAGCAGAGACTACTGTTTATCTTCAAGCATTGAGTGTTCAAAGGGCATTATATTCACATCGAATATCATCAAGGTTGAAAAGTGGCCCCACAATAACGAGAAATTTAATATCAAATCCATATCCCAAACCACCTAAGAGGTAAAAGGAATATATAAAATGGCCTGTGGCAAATGTAAAAGAAATGCAGAAAAGTTTAAACAACAACAATCATCGAGGATGCCTGTTAAAAATAATAATGTCAAAAAAGGCATTGAAATCCCCCCAAAGATGACTCCTGACCAAAGACGAGTTATGATGCATAAAGTTGCAAATGCACCAGAACCACAGAATTGGCACAAAAGACAAAGTGTAGAAGAATATAATACAAGAATGAAACAAGAACTTGATAAATTGGCATCAATGGAAAGAAAACGAGGACAAAAATAGAAATTATGAAAACATTTACACAACTAGCAGAAGAAATATTTGAAGACTCTCCAGTAAATTCTATGGGTGGTACATTTAAAACAGGACAAGTAGGGTCCGCGGGAAACATCGCAGGACCTGACATTATAATGGGAATGCATCGAAGAAATAAAAGAAGAAAAACAAATGAAATGTTTGCAGGATGCCCAGTGTTTGAAGTATCGTCCGATGATTTTACAAAATGCTCTCATGGTAGAAACAGATACGAACGATGGAGCAAGAAAATGAATATGGAAGAGGCCGACAATCAAGACATCAGAGCATATGCACACCGAAATCCTGGCAAACCAGTAATTATAAAAGATTCAACTTACGGCACAATGTCCTACTTGATTCCAAGACAAAATGTGAATGAAAGTTAGTAATTAGTTTAACATGTGTGAGTGCAAACGCAGATTCGGAGGTAAAGAATGAAAAACATAATGATAACCGCAATAATGTTCGCATCGTTGATATCGACCACAGGATGCGAAGTGTTCCAAGAGGTGAACAAAGAAGTACCAGCGAACACTTCAACCACAGTCGTGGATTCCGTAAGGGAACAGAGAGAACAGACGGACGAGATAACGAACGCATCAGAAGTAATCGGGAACGACTTGGAAACGATAGACGACCAAGCGAATTCGATTCTGAACGACATCGCACTAGTTCCAGACGACCACAACTACAACATCGACCCGACTCTAAAAAGCATAGAGGATTCCGCAGAGGGAATCAAAGAAACGGTAGACGATGCACAGAAAGAACAAATTCGGATAGACGAATCCTTAGAAGATTTGGAGCAA
>Ga0080013_1006611_pt1 | contig 10225 bp, 23 predicted proteins | sample ETNvirenome_6_85_FD_69236 | JGI IMG/M metagenome (GOLD analysis project Ga0080013, IMG submission 69236) | Marine viral communities from the Pacific Ocean - ETNP_6_85 (SPADES assembly) (version 2) | ecosystem: Environmental > Aquatic > Marine > Oceanic | place: Pacific Ocean | collected 2013-06-19
GAAATTGTGTACTGCTGTTAAAATTTCTACTTTGAAACTATTACAAATTGCTGATGTTATTGCCATAAGTTTTCTCCTAATTATTGAGGCGGTGACTCGATTGGTATTCTTATTGTTCCATCCGTGTAATCGTCTCGTCTTCTTCTTCCAATTTGCATTGATGCAAACTTTTGTAGTTCTTGTTTATACTTTCCCTCATATAATGTCAACATATCTTGAGGACCTTTTAAAAATCCATAGGCTTCTACTAGACAAGCATATAACAGCCCTTGAGGGAAATAACGGCTGACATAAGTCCCAGAAGTATTGGTCCCTAATCCTGTTGGCATTGCATTTCCGTATATTTTAATAACATAATTGGCATCTGGAGTAGGAGCCATTACAATAGATCCAGAAGTAGTATCTGTTAATCCCGTTGCTCCTCCAAACATAGCATAATATTTAGGGAGTCCTGTCACATCTGCTCCCGATGTAGTAGAACCTGAAGGCCCTGTTAATCGTCCCACATACTCACTTAAAAAAGTTTGGTCTCGTCTCTGCAACCATTGACCTTGTTCATTAGAATTAGCTGTAGAATTAAAGATTTTAACTCCTCTTACAAATTGAAAACCTGCTGGAACTCTAACAGTATTAACATCTGTAGCAACTGTTCCTTCCCACTCTTGTCTATCTGAGTCCATAGGAATATCAAGATTGATTCTATATTCAGAGTTTTCTATAAATCTGCCTAGAAGAGCACCAGTAAAAACAGTACTGTCTACTTCAGTATAACTTCTAATGTCCGCTTCTAATGCTGAAAGTGTATATCCTGCCATTATTTCCAACCCTTCTTAGCAATTTTAGGAAAACCGCTAATTAACCCACCATCAGCTTTTTTAACTGGTTTATATTTTTTAGAACCTATATGTGCTGCAGGAACTCTTTCACCTGCGGCTTTTTTATAATTTGGATCTTGTGCCCAAGGTCTTCTGTCTACATATTTTTTCTTATCTAATGGAACTCTGTATCCTACTTGAGGACCTTTATTTGTAATTTTTATTTCACCATACTTATCTTTTCCTAGAACATTATAAAGTTTATCTTGTTTTATTTTTCCTACACCTATATTTTTAGAAAATTTTTTCTTTGGTTTAAGTTTTTTAATTTTTTTACCAGCTGCTTGTACGACTTTTTTAATAAATCCTATTGACATTATGCTTCTATGGTTACCGGTCCAACGGACACTGGATAACCTCCTCCTTCTATTCCCCCTGTTGTAGCTGTATCAGTATTTACAACAAAATAAAACCAATCTGTTGTAAAATCTGTGTCTCTAGCACCAGAGACATATTTTCCTGTAGTAATAGCATAGCCTGCAGCTAAAGCAATTTTAGCTCCTGTAATTCCATCCCAACTGTCTGGAGCCGCATAAGCTCCTGCCGTGCTTGGCATTCCTCTAAATCGATAAGTATCTCCATTAGTTAAACCATGGTTTGGTACATTAACATTTATATAAGCAGATCCTGCACCATAAGTTGTAAAAGGATTAAAAGGCATTAACTGTGGAACATCCGGAGCAGTTCTTGAAGGTCTTGCATGTTGTAATGCTTGAGGATCGGCCCCCACTGGATGTGGCTTTAATTGAGGTTGTTTAACTTCAAACTCAGAAGTATGTACCCATGCACCAGTCCATTCCTGTACCATTTCTCTATATGGAAACGCTACACCAGACCTGTCTGATATTGCAAGTGCTCTTCTACCTTTTGAAAATCTAGCCATTATATATTCGGGTAATAAGTTTTAGGGGTTATATAAGTACTAGCCGCAGAACCATCTTCTGATAATGCTCTAGCAAATTCATCTTCATATAATAATTTCATTTCTTGTGTTCTCTGAGGTGCAAACTTCATAGATAAATAATAAGTTAGTCCTGATATCATTGGTGGAATAAATCTATAAGGTGCATCTGTTGCATTGCTATAAGCTCCTGCATCTTGAATTCTTTTTACATAATAAATATTTATATAATTAGATGCTGCTGTTGAATTAGGTAGTGGGTAAAGAGTAATGGTAACTTTGTCTATGAATCGTTGAACCCAGTATTGAGAAGGAGTTCCAAGTGATGCTTTATTTGCTGTTGCAGCATAAGCGTCTCTTGCAACCTTAGTTAAACCTGTGTCTGATTGAGAAGTCGTATTATAATTTTGTCTGTATGTAACATTTAAAATATCTGTAATACCATAAATATTTGTTGTAGGCGTAGTGGTTGCTTGTGGTGAAGCGGCAGCAGCTGCTGCACTATCAACAGAGTTTCTATAAAAAGTATAGATACCCATTCCTTCATCAGTTGCATCTACACTAGTTGCCGAACCCTCTATAATATTTATATTAGTATTTCCTACTTCCCAAAAATGTACACCTCTATTGCCCCATTCTTGAAAAAGAATATTTAAAGATCTTCGAGCTGTTTTGAGTTGATAACCTGCAGTTCCTACTAAACCAATACGTTCATACGCATCGGCTATAATTTCATCAATAGAAAAGTCCTGGTCAAAACTATATGCTCCAGAAGTAGTGTTTGCCATCGGCTACTCCTTAAAACGTTCCAACTATATATAAAAAATCTACGTTTGTTACATCTGCATATATTCCAGTGTCAGCATAAATACCAGCTCCTGGTAGTTTAAACTCCTGAACTGCATTATCGGCTGCACCAAACTTACCATGAAAAATTAATGCAGAAGCTGTTTTAGAACTGTCTGCTTCATTATAAAGTTTAATTTCACCATCAGCTGCATCACTTTGAGCATACACAGTCATAATATTTGCTTTAGTAATATCGGCTGCTGAACCTCCAACCAAAGCTTGTACTTGGCCATCTGCTGTAAGAACTACAGATTGTCTAACTTTAGATGTTATTCCCATAATCTTATCTCCTTAAAAAGATGCTCCCGAAGGAGCATCTTTAATTATTTATTAACTGTCAGCAAAAGGTGTTACCAGAGTACTTGACCCTAATAATTGTCCTGTGACATAGTAAGCATCGTTTGCTATTGCAGTGATCTGTACCACACTTCCAGCTAATCCACCTTTAGTTGAACCATTCATAGTGATCACATCATTACTTGATTCATCAGAAATGAATGTTTTTCCACCAGCACTATCATCAATACCTGTATACACAGCACCGTAAAACTTATCGGTTCCGTCTGTTTTGATATCCATGTCTGTTGCCGCTGTTTCTACCAAAAAGGTAAATGTAGCTCCAAGATTACTTAGAACGTTGTAATCGTTTGCTCCAGCTACCGCTGATGCACTACTCGCTAAAATAGTGGGTAAAGTAAATACACCATCCGCATCATTGCAAGTTAAAACTCTACCTGCATGAGATGCAACTGTTAAAGTTGTATTAGCTGTTAGACTAACGACTGCTTTAGGTCCGAAACTAATAAAACCATTTAATGATCTTACTGGTCCCGAAAATGTTGTGTTTGCCATATTATCCTCCTAGTTTTTCGAACGCAGTCTCTAGGCCGTCGACTATACTCGTCTACGTTCTAAATTAATTGTATAGTGATTTATTTATATATGAATTTTTGATTGAGTGCAAGAGATCCCTGCATGAAAGTACGATTTCAGCGATGTGGCTTTATTTAAGTTGCCACAGAAACTTGGGCAGCTGAACTCCTGATTTTATTTTCTCTATCAGCAATCTTGGATTCCTCCAATTTAATTTCAGTGATGGTTTGTTTGATTCTCTCATCAATTTCAACCATGTCCAGAGTATATTTACCACTTTGTTCATACTCAGACTGCCACCTCAACTCCAAGGACCTTTTCGTATTGTATAGGTCTTGTAACATCAACAACCTCCTCATAGGTTATTCTATTAGGAATATCTCTAAACATTCCCGTTGATTCCCACTTTATACTCTTTTCTCCCAGCTTGTCAAGGATTGATTTTTCAATAGACGGAGCATTATCCTCAGCTAAAACTTTAAATTTAGCATGATAATCGTAAGCCCATATATTTACTAGGAAATTTCTCATCTTTTCACCATTAATGTTAAAATGTGGCGGTTTTAAGGCCGCCACATAATTAGTTTAGATTACGCACCTTCAACGCCGAAGATACCTCTAAAGTCAGATGCGCCGAAGACGTATCTTTCTCTAGCTTTGTATCTAACGTTACCAGTATCGAAATCACCTTCCATTGAAGTTGTCAATGCTGTTCTTTCAAAGTGTTTCATACCATTTGGAACGTCAGTGATAATGTACCATGAATCAGAATCATTTAAGAAATGGTTTACTCTATATCCTTGCGGAACCATTCCCATAGAATTGATTGCATTGATGTCATTATCCGCTGTACCAACTCTACCTTGAGATTTTAACAATCTCTCAGCGTTGAATTGGTTAGCTGAAGGAACAATCATTTTAGTTCCTTTAGCAGCGATTTTTAAACCTCTTTCATCAGTGAAAGCAGCGATGTCAATCAGTGCTTGTTCCAATGAAGTTTCGTTTAAATCCGCTTGTGTAGATAAAGTGTTTTTAACAACCGCTCCAGTTACTACTGGGTGGTTAGTTGTAAACAATGCTTTTGCATCACCAGTTTTAAAAGTGGCTACTGAAGGTAGACCATTATTTAAAGGTACTGCTGCTTTAACTTGTTTAGCGTTTGACATAGATCTTGCTAATGCTTTTGTGTATCTAGAAGCTAGTCTATCGTAAAGATTGTCTTCGATAGCTTCTTCTGTGATAGCGAAAGCAAGCGCGATCGTTTCCATAGTGTAACGTGCAGTGTAAGTCTCTTGTGCAGTATCATAAGATACTCCTTGACCTTCTGCTTTTACATCAGCGTTAGCGAATCCTGATAACATAACTTCCTCTTCGAAAGCTCTGTCACTTGATTCAGTAACGTATATTTCGGATGACTCGTTGTCATACCGTTTGTACTCCAGCCCAAATAGTGCATTTAGGCCTGGTTCTAGTTCTTTAACTAGCTGTGCTCTTGATATTGCCATGTCTATGTGCTCCTATTATGATGCAGACGTCAAACCACCAGAGTTTACTTGGTTGAGATTCTGAACCACAACAAAACTGCAGTTAGCTGCTGTAATGTCATTGTTCTGAGGGTCCTCAGCCGAACGTAAAAGTCTCCATGCGTTTGCCGTTGCGTGAACAGTTCCAACAATCTCTGAACTTGATTGACCACTTGTTTCACTACCTGCTGCAGTTACCGTCAAGCCATACGTTTCAAAAACGTCAGCTTGTAGAACTGCTGCGGCAGCAGAACCAACATAAAGTTGGAAAGGGTTATCAAGAACAAATGCTGTAATGTTCTCACTGTTTGCTGGAGTAATAGGCTGGTTGTACCAGTTTGACCATGTCGGCTTCAATGTGGTAGCGGCATTATAAAAAATACCGTTTAACACACCGATAGTTGACGTGGTGATAGAAGCTTGCGCTGATATAAGATATCCATTGACAATCCTTACAGATGATCCTTGGAATAAATCAGCATCATACGCAGCTGCTATGTAGTATTTGCCTTGTCCTTGAGTAGATGGCGTTGAGCCAAGCGTACCTGTAGGAATCAAGCCAAATCCTGCTGTGTTAGTATTAGCCATGTTATTACTCCTTAAAGTTTATAGTTTCCTATAAACAGGTTAATTTAATCCGATGATAGGGAATTGGTTGTTATCCCGAGATTAGTTAAAAAATTAACTTTTCTTTGTACCACCGAAGGTTACACGAGACTGTCGATCGATGTCGATCGGCATACTCTTATGTTGTTCCCTAAGTAAGTCGGTTTCAACTGCTTCGTCTTGACCTTCAGAAAGTGTTTTCTGATAATCAACCCTTTGCTTCGCGAGTTCTTCGGGTATCCTAGCCAACAATAGGCCTCCTACTCCGATCACTCCAGCGTACTTGCCTTCAGCTACAACAGGATAATCCTTATCAGAATATTCATCAGCTCTCACTAATTCATATCCTTCTCTAAGACGACCGTAAATATTTTTACTGTCGGCGAATCCCATGGATTCAGCTCTTATCCATCTGTGCCTAAAGCCATTAGGCGCCGGTGGTGCATCCAGAGAGGATGGGGGCTTATACTCTTTTGGACGTTCAGTTTTTGTCCGAGTAACAGCCGCACGAGAAGTTTTTTTATCTTTTGTCATATGCTTACGCCTCCTTCGTGAGTTTTAATTGTTTTGCATACTCTTCGAGTGGCACACCTAATTTTTTAGCTATTGCTACTTGAGACGATGTGAGCCTCATTTGTTTGCGACCAGTTTTTGCACTTCTATTCGCAGAAGCCACCGACTGAACGGGTCTGTTCGTTTGTATATCTCCACTAGTATCAAATTTATGCGGAAAGTCAACACGTATTCTTTTATCTATTTCCGTATAATAGTCGTTTGATTTAGGATCATAACCTTCTTTATCCACTAAATCCTTGTGAATCTCGAATGCTGTAAAAGTCATAGCTCGGTTAGTTCCGAACCATTTATTTTTACCAGCCCAATTTTCAGCCATAGGATCAGCTTCAGGTAATGATTGTGGAGTTTGTCTTGGTAGTCGTCCACCGTCAGAAAGTTGAACAGGTTTCTCGTCCTGTTCAGTTTTTCTTTGTTTTAGTTTAGCATTATCAAACGCAAGCTCTGCTATACGTTTGTTTGCTGTGACTTGAGCTTCAGCATCACCACTTTCAATAGCTCGCGCAAGATCTCTTTGCGCAGAATCCATTCCAGTTTTAACACTTTCCTCAAATCTTTTACTATAATCAGCATCGACTTTTTCAAATCTTTCCTGATCAACTTTTCTTTTATTTTCTAAAGCTTGAGCATATTGTACAGCAGCTTCTTCTCTACGTTCTGCTTCTCTCATTTTACGAGTAAGTTTAGAAATACGAGATTGAACTCCTTTACTATAATCCTCTAGTTTAGAATCATCTTCTGTTTTTGTTTCTTCTTTTTCTGGTTCTTCTTTTACTACTTCCTGGACCTTTGGTTCTTCTTCCTTTGTTTCAATAACCGTTTCTTCTTTTGGTTCTTCAATAGTTACATCGACTTCTGGTCCTGATGTATCTAGCTCAACCATTTTATCTAACGGTTTTTTCTTTTCTTCTTCTGGCATAGTTTCTCCTTTTCTATGTTAGTATTTATGCAAGAGATCCTCTGGATCCTTGACGGTTGCTAAAATTTCATCTTCATTTAACAGCCTAACTTCTCCACCTTCAATATTGATCCGTGATCCTGCATAACGTGCAAAGACCACCCAATCACCAACCGCGCACCACGGACCTGTTGGATATCTCTCTTTATCCCTATAACATTCTGATCCCATCGCTAATACGTTTCCGCATTGTGATGCAACTTGTTGACGTTCTAATGTTGATTCATTCATGATTACCCCACCTTTAGTTTTCTCACTCATTTTAAATGGTAAAACTAAAATTCTCCAACCTGTTGGTTGGGGTAATTTTTCTTTTTCGTTTGTAATTTCTTTTTGAGATTTTGTTCTTTTAAGACCGACTAGATCCTTATTTGGTAAGTGAATCTTTGCCGTTTCCTTTGATGTCGATAATGGTTCCTTTTGACTCATTTTGCTCCTTATCATCTAGCAGGTTAGAGAGTTCCTGTTTAGTTGCCTCTAAGGCGTTAATTTGTCCTATTATATACTTATATGTTTCCATATTGTCAACCCCTCCGGACGTTACAGAGATTGCTAATTGATTAACCCTACTGTCTAATGCTCTTCGTAGTTTATAAATTACGTTTTCTAAATCCATTATATAAGTGCTATTACTCTTAAGCAATCAGGGCAATTCTTTCTAAATCTGGTGTGACTTCCACAATGATTAATAGCCTTTTTTCCTACTTCTTCTGCAGGAGTTTCTAGAACCAATGCTTCCTCTTCTTTTTTTCCAAATAGAAAATTCCAGATTTTTTTAAATATGTTCATTACTTGATTTGTATCCCTACTTTTTTGCCTTTAAGAACTGCACCACCAGAACTATAACCTCTATTCAATTCTCTATGAACTCTACTTACTTCAGCTCTTCTATTTCTGTTTGAAGGTTCAGCTTCAACACGACCTAGTTCTTCTATTAAATCTGTTCGTCCACCACCAAATTTTCTAGTTCTTCCTTTAGTATTTTTTTTCTTTTTATCTTTTTTTAGTTCTGCTGTAGCTGCTCCATGCACCGCAGCCCCTGTAGCACCTGCTACGAATGCGTCTCCTGTTTTACTTAATTTTTTTTTTGGCTTCATTTTAAGTTTTAAAGCTTGTGCTTCTTTCCATCCTGCTTTACCACGCCAAGCTTTAATATTACTTGAACCTGATTTGCCTCTTAAAAATGGTGCACTTGTTATTCCTGTTTTAGTCATAATTATCCTCTTTTCTTAGCCATCTTTTTAAACGTCTTTGCTAACGCTTTTGCTCGTCCAGTGCAACCTTTTTTTGTAATCGGTGTACATTTTCCTTTAGTTCCACGTTTTTTGATTGATTTATTTACGTCTTGAATCCAGTTCTTATCAGTACCTGTTTTAAATCCTATTCTTCCACCGGACCTCATAGCAACTCTATCCCCACCATTAGTATAACCATTCGCAAAATGTCCTTGAGGAACACCATATCCTGGTACTGCTGCTAACGGGTTTGCTCCAGTCCATTTACTCATTATTTTTTTCCTGAGGCTTGTCTAAACATTTTTTTAGATGAAGCATTTCTAGCTTCTATAGCATCATATTTATCGTGAATTTTAGAAACTTTTATAGCTGCGTCTTTTTTTATTTTTGAAGCTTTAGATGATTTACCATGTTTATTAACAGCCTGAACAATATCTTCAAAATCTTTTCTTCTTCTTGTTAAATTTTTAGCTATAGGAACAGATTTAATTGCTCCCGCAACTTTCTTACCTTTTGTTAATAAAGATAACCAACCCATAAGTTCTCCTTAAGCTTTCGATGCGCCTCTAGATTCATCTCTTCTAGATGCATAGCTTTGAGTTTTTGTAGACTCAGCGCCGTCTCTTTCACCTAAAGATTCATCTAGTCTATCATTAGAAGTCTGTTTTTTCTCAGCCTTCTTGTATGGGAATCTAGATTTATAGGGTCTTGATCCGAAATCATTTCTCATATTTTTCTCCTTATTTATTTATATTTGTTTTAACATGCATTGTCCACATTATTTTTACCGTCTATACTGACTGTAAATTAACTGCGGAAGGTCCTTTTTGACCTTGTTCAACTTCAAATGTTAATGCATCACCTTCACGTAATTCTATGTTAGCTGCTTGAGCAGCTGAAGAATGTACAAAAACATCTTTTTCTTTATCGTCTCTTGCAATGAAACCATAACCTTTAGTTGCATTAAACCATTTGACTTTTCCGTTTATACTCATTTTTCTCTCCTTTCCTATTTTTTACTAATTGGTCTTAGTGCGGGTCTTATTGCTTCTTTTCCCTTAGTAAACTCCCTAATTTTTTTTACTGTTTTATCACTCATTATTTTGCTCTTCCACCTTTTTTCATTACGGCTCTACCACCGCCTCTTAATTCTGCTCCACCACCTTGGAGAATGTCTCCTGTAGGTTTTTTATGCTTTAGGTGTTCTTTATAGAGTTTGACCCACTTTTTGCTTTTTTCGTATTTTCTATCACTAGACACCCCTTTACTTTTAGTTATGCCTTCCCTATCTTTTAGCGCCGGCAGTGGTTTTTTATTTTCTATCATTATTTTTTTCCTCCGTTACGAAATATTTGTGTACCCTTTATACCAAAAATACTTCCGCAGACAAGGATCCAAAGTGAAGTAAACCATGTCGGCAGTGCCGCGAAATGCTCGAAGAAAATTTTTATTTTCTCCATAGCGGCCGGATCGTCCGACCAGACCCCCCAGGCGAGCACCAAAATCGGGAGCGTCAAAATCGCAAGGACTACCTCGTCCTTGTAGTCGTTTTGACGAGCTTCTAACAATTTTCCTTGGTAAGCTTCCTCACCTCGGGCCATCTTAGCTGCGTGCATGTGTTGTGCATCCGCCATAGCCATCTTTGTCTCTTGACGCTTTTTGTAAATGTGACTTCCTGCGTTAAGAGCTAATTTAATAGCACTAAACCACATACTAGTACCACTTAGCGGTTTGTTTTCTTGCCGCACCAGTACCTTTTACAGTACATTTATCACCAGTAGCAATATAAACTCCTTTAGCTCTAAAACTAGATTTACCTCTTGGGTCTATTT
>Ga0080013_1006614_pt1 | contig 10220 bp, 12 predicted proteins | sample ETNvirenome_6_85_FD_69236 | JGI IMG/M metagenome (GOLD analysis project Ga0080013, IMG submission 69236) | Marine viral communities from the Pacific Ocean - ETNP_6_85 (SPADES assembly) (version 2) | ecosystem: Environmental > Aquatic > Marine > Oceanic | place: Pacific Ocean | collected 2013-06-19
AAATCATTAGACGCATTGAAAAACGAAGACGATATTCTTGAAGCTTTCAATGTTTTGAGGGAAGAAGGTGAAGAATCTGCTCGACCGCGATGGCGGCAAATGCGTAAAAACGCCATGGTTTACATGGGTGACCATTATGTCCGTGAACAGGATGATGAACTTATCAGTGACGATAAAGTCCCGGGTTACCGGTTCAGGATCTCGCGTGACCTTATCGGACCAGTAATCGAAACTTTGAGGCCGATCCTGATGCGGGGATACCCCAAATATTACTTAGATGCGGATTTCCCGTTTATGCAAGCTACTATCGATACTGAACTGGGAGAAGTCCCGATACCCAACACTACGGACGGTGAGTTAGCACAACGGTTACAAGACATTTTATCTAATGATCACGATCATCGTAACGAAGGTATCCAAATAGCCGAGTTATTGGTCGATGTCCTTGTTGGCGGCACAGCGTACCGTAAAGTTGTTTATGATCCGGTACTTAACAGGGTCAACCTACCTATATTGCACCCTGAAAACGTTATTCCTGATCCCTATGGTACAGCGATAGACTTTTCAGATTCTAAATACGTTATTGTCAAGACCGACATGGATTCGGCAGATATTGAACGGATATACCGGGTAAAGGAAAAGGATTATGCGGGAGACGATCAAGGTGAATACGGTGCTTCCGGGTTAATGGGTGCGGTAAGTAAAGTTACCCGTTACCTGAAACCGCAAGCTGGCGGTACTTTGGAGAAAGATACCAAATACGAACGACGCCGATATCCCGTTTACGAACTCTATTATCACGAAGCTACACCTGAAAGTACCATGCAACCCGATAAACCGCCAAAAAGCTTGAAATATCCTAACGGTAGGATGATGACCATCGTTAATGGTCGCAAAATCGTGGTTGATCGGGCAAATCCGTATTGGCATCGCGAATTCCCTATCGTATGTTATCAAGCTAATCCGTTACCACACCAATTCTTTGGCAAGACAGAAATTGATCAGCTTGTCACGGTCCAGCAAGCGGTAAATATCCTTTATAACATGATCATTGCTAACGCTATGTTGGCCGGTAACAATCAATGGATGTATGAGGAAGGTGCCTTGTTAGCCGAGGATGTAACTAATCAGCCTGGGTTGATGATACCAGTCTCGCAAGGTGCGATTACGGGCCGTAAAATCGAACGGTTGACACCAGCACCCATATCGCAGGATACTTATATGCTGATGCGTGAGATGGAGAACCATGGTCGTGCTGATATGGCGGGTGTACAAGATATTATGATGGGTGAAAGTAAGTCCGGTATGAGTGGTGTATTAGCTAATTCGTTGCAAGCGGCAGCGTTAACACGTCAATCGTTCAAGATGTTGGCTCTAGACGAAAGTTATCGGCGTCAGGCACGGTTAGAAATCTACATGATCCAACAGTTTTACGAGTTTCAGGATCCGCGTGTTAACCGTCAATGGGGTGATGGCGAATGGTTGTTATGGTCGGAAGGTATGCGTGACCTGTTATGGGACGTGAAAGTTGAGTCGCAAGCCGATCTACCTCACAATACCGTAGCACGGATAAATTATGCGATCCAGCTACTGCAAATCGGAGTTTACGATATTGAAGAGTTCCTCAATACCACGGGAATACATATCCGACCGGAACTCAGGTCCAAGATCCGTCAAGCTACCGGGTTCAACCCCATGATGCAAGGCGAATACGGGCAAGCACCAACGCAACAGGCCATGCCGCAAATGCCGGGTGCCGGACAAGGATTAGCACCCGCTCCCGAAGGTGAAGCCGGGATGGGTGGTGGATTAACAGGGTTGGCAGGGTTGGGACAAGGTGTCCCTGAACAAGCCATGCCGCAAATGTAAGAAATGGATATAATAGCACATATTTTTATCTTATTAGGGATGGCATATGGTGTCATGTGGACACTAGCATGTCTTATCCGTTACATAAACAAGAAATAAACGAGGAGGCTGAACCAATGGCGCAAACCAGCACTTATAAAGGTAACTTGACCAAGATCGATAAGATGAAGGAATTGAGTGCAAGCGGGAGGGAACGTGAGGCTGCCCCAATGAAAAAACTTATCGCTTTACAAAAGATGACCAACCAGTTATTGATCGAACTGTTGGAAGAACAACGTGGTAGCGGCACCACTGAAACGGAGAAAGATGCCTAAGATCGAAGATTATAAATCTGAGGTACAACAAGCCATGGTCCCTAACAAGGTATTAGCTGACCGTATGCTGTCACTTATCAGTACTAACACCATGGTGATGATAGAACTCTTGGAATCCATGAAACGGTTGGAATCGAGTATCACGGGTATACCTCCGTTATCGGAAACCAATACATTTGATCGGGAACCCATTAACAGTATGAACGGGACCCAAGAATGACGGGATCCGTGATAGATATTGTTAACTTGGTATCCAAGATAAAGTATTGCGAACTAACAATGAAACGGCATGATGGTGAGTTCAAACAAATTGATCTTACTATTAAGGCCAATAATCCTGAACAACTACAAATAATGGCCAAAATGTTGCGTTACGCAAATAAAATTGCACAAAACCCGAAGAAATAGCATTTTTTACTTGACGAATCGTTATCAGTGGCGTTACAGGTTAGTATCTAAACCTTAATTATATAAAGTTCTACCGACACATTCGGCGAACATTGGATCAACCCCTTTAACCGGGAATCCTGATGTTCGCTTTTTTTTTGAGAGGGAATTCTAAAATGAATGAACCCATTACCGACCAAGGCATTGATCAGGAAGAAGCGGTATCGTCCTCGGAAATTTCGGCTGAGGCAAGCGGTACCCCTGACCAAAGTACAGTCGATCATCAGGACCCCGAAAGTCCAGATGCCATTACCGCCGAGTTGGAGCAGCTTAGGAAACAAGCCGATCACGGAAATCGCAAGATAACCGAATTGGGTCAAACCAAAAGTATGCTGCAACAGGAATTATCGTCACGTGATGCGCGTATCCAAGCGTTAGAGAATCAAATATATGCTGTCCAGGCTAACACCAATGGTGATGCCGCAAGTAACAATGACAGCTACGATTCGTATTATGATCAACCTGCCGCCACGCCGCAAACGGACGAGAAATCGAAGCTGTACCAACAAGCTACCGAAGAACTTGTAACCGAATTCACTAAGCTTCAGGGCGAAGTGAACCAACTGAAAGGTCATCGGCAACAGGTTTCGAGGTCAAAAGAGTTAGTGGACAATTTCGGGTTAACTGAGGAAGATGCTCAAACAGCCTTGAAATATCGCGATTCGGGTGATGATGTCAATTTTGCCAAAGTCATCCAACTAGGATCTGTCCATAACCGCGCACGGGCTGAGAAAAAGCAAATGCGTAACGAAGCTATTGGTGCAACTCGACAGGTAGCTACGGGTGGTACTTCCCCATCCAGCGCCACCGCAAATTCCGATCAGCAAGCCGACGATATCTTGACCGGAAAGGTTAACCAGCAGGGTGTAGCACGTATGCTGGCTGATAACCCGGATTTGCTGGACAAGTTGAGTAAACAATTTACTATATCAAATTAGCAGTGAGCCGCAGCGTGGTTGAGTAGAGACTTCCACGCTGTAGCCTTTCTCTACCGCTGTTGTCAATAAATAGGAGTAAATTTATGGCAGCAGTATTAGACCAAATTACTATTGCAACCTTAGCGATGCATGGTGATTTGAATACGGCAGTACTTTCACGCGACTCGGCAGCATTGCGGATCTTACAAGATCAGGCAATTGAAGCTACTGGCTCGCCGTTGAAAGTCAAGGTCCGATATAAGCGTAACAACGGTGGTTTTTATGCTGGGTTCGACCAGTTCAACACCACCCGCGTAGAACAATTCGCTGAAGGGACCCTTGAATGGAAAAACGTGTATGTCAACGTGACTATCGATGAAGATAGCCTAGTTGAAAACGCGGCTATGAACATCAAGGACCTGATGGCGATAAACGATATCCGTAAACTTCCTAGTCGCGACCGAAACACCATTTTCAACCTGTTTGGTGAAGAAATGGCTGGTGCATTGGACGATATCCGCAAACTTATGGGTGACGGTATCTACAGTGACGGTACAGGGTCCGGCGGTAAGGAAATCACGGGTTTGGCAGCAGCAGTGGATTCCACCGGTACTTATGCAGGTATAGCTTATACCGAATTAGGTCAATTTGATTATGCGGGATTCCTTTCAAGTTCAAACGATTACATTTGGGCTGGTAGGGAAAAGGATCTTTCTAGCGCGTCCATCACATTGGACGAACTGGCAAACGGTCTGAACGATTCTAATCAAGGTGGTGCTGACAGTGTAGATTGCATCTTCTGTCCACTAGATATTTACAGCAGTCTCGAACTGCAACTTGAAGGTCAACGTACCCGTGTCAATGCTGACATGGCCGACATTGGGTTCAGGCAAAATATCGAATGGGTAAGTTTTGGTGCTACCATCTATCCTGATCCGTATTGCCCGGCAAACACGGTTTTCGGTATCAATAAAAACCATACGCACATGTACATACATCCCGCGCTTAACATGGATTTCAGCGGTTTTAAAGAACCGACCGATCAAGCGGCTATAACAGGCCAATTGAAAATGAAATGCCAGTTATTGTGTGATGATCGTGCTAAAAACTTCAAATTGACCTCGGTCAATCCGTAAGGGAGGATAAGTCATGGCTGTAAATTATCAAGCGGCACCCGCTTGGAATGACATGCGTGATTCCCATTTGGGTTTGGCGCAAGGTATATACGAAGAAAATTCGGTACAACAATATCCACTAGGTTTCAGGGTACCTTTATCCGACGGCAGAGTTTTCCATTATACGGAAAATGCTAGTACGGGTTTAGCGGCTGGAAAGCTTATCGGGTCACCTTTGGTCTTTACGGAGATTGAACGGACAATAACGGCTGCTGCGGCGCAATTTGCTACGCAAGTAACCTATACTGCGGTTGGTACGATTACTTCCAACCAGTATCAGGACGGGTTCCTTTGTGTTGTTGACGGCACCGGAGAAGGTCTTCAGTATAAGATCAAGAGCCACCCGGCGATTGCGGCAGCGGCGACAGGGACAATCACGCTTTATGACGGTATTATCACTGCTTTGGACACCACGTCCGATGTAATGTTATTACCTTCTTTATACAAAGATGTGATCCTGAACCCCGACGTGGTACTTAAAACTTTAGGGGTACCTCCGATACCTGTAACAGCAGATTACTTCTTCTGGACCCAAACCTGGGGCCAAGCATTAGTACTTTGCGGTGACAGTCTCGGTAATGCCGCTACAGAACGATGGTGCGTACCAGCAGGTGCTACAGGAGAATTCCTGTCAACGGCTGGTGGTGTGCCTGGAACGGAAACCATCGGTTACCAGATAGGTGACTCTTCAGACGTGGTGGATACGGAATATTTCCCGATCTACCTCACCATAGCACCATAAGGGAGTTTCATTTTGATTTTCTCCTTGTAAACCAAAATGGGAACGCGGGATAACACCCGTGTTCCGGTTTTGTTCTTAATTAATTAAGCCCATTTATAATAGGACGGAGGATGGTTTAAATGGCACAAGCGACTAGAACAGCCCCATATAAAAATTGGGAAAAATACTCACCTTACAGCGTACATATACGTAGAAAAAGTTTCGGGGCCAACCTCGATTCCAGTGGTAATGTACGTATCTACCGTGCTTTAGGCGATAACCAGAAAGCTTTGGTTATTGAACAAGCGGATTCCACTAATGATCCGGTAGCACTTGAAGTTATCAATGCTGGTACAGGCGCCTCGATCTTTATCGATTGCGACGCCACTGACGGTACCAATAAAGCTATTGGGTTGCATGTAGATGTTGACAATGCCGGTGCAGGGGATCAAATAGCCATTGATGTTGACCTGGTAGATGAAACCAAATCTTATTTTGCCCGGTTCGATGCGACTACGGCTTGGACAAGTAGTAAAGATCCTGAAACACACGCTGAAGCAGGCTGGATAAAGATAATGGTGGGTACGACGGCATATTTCTTACCTTATTACGCAGCGTCCTAAATGCAGGATACCAATATCACCACCACCACCCACAGGATTAGTTTACCTGACTTGGCCTCATTAAAGGAACGAAAGAACCTGGTAGATGAAGTTGCAGAGGAACTTAACGCACTTCATTACACCAAGAAGTTCCTTGAGGTCAAGTACCAGGAACTGATCAATGATCTAGCTGAAAAGTATGGGCTGGACGAAACCAGTTCTATTAACATGGATACGGGCGAGATTGAGAAGGTTATAACCGATGCCGAGTTTGGACGATCTGAAGATACTTCTGAGACAGCGACTGGGTGAACCGCAGATAGGTGCGATAAGCAATTCGGTAGCTTATACTGATCCCACGCGAACAGTTGACGAGTTACTGGATTTCATTAATCGCGCCCAGAAAAAGGTGGCTGAAGATAGCATTAGCCAGGGCCACTCCATTTTGCAGGGCCGTACCAAGATAGCGGTTGAACCCGATATTTACGAGTATGCGTTACCGTCCGACTTTATCAGCGTATTGGAACTTTACCAGTACCATGATACAACCTTTTACCGGGTGGACCAACACCCGTTATCGGGCCTTAGAAACCATTTCACCCCCGGATCAACAGCCGCCATCTACACCCATTTCGATGTTTACGGTGTCACTTCCGAGATATTGGGTGAAGGTGTGGTAACCACTGGTAACAGCAACACGGTATTTACCGATGCTTTAGCCTCTTTCAGTGCCAGCGGTCCTACAGGGATTTCAGTAAGTGAAGATATGATCTATAACCTTACTGATGATAGCGTAGGAACTATCACTGGGCTTACCAGCACCACATTAACAGCTTCCGCTGGCTTATCAGGCGGCAAGACCAATATGTGGCAATTAGGTGACCGATACCAGGCACAACGAGGTAACGAAACGTTACAGGTACTTAACATGTATCCTCCGGTATCAGCGGGTGATACGGAAAACATTGTCAGTGAAACTGATGCTACAGCAGCGAGTGTGAATTATGGAACGTTCAGCTTAACGGATGAAGCGGTACTTTATTCCGTTGAAGCTTATATCGCGTCATCTGTAACGGGACCGGTAACAGTAGAAGTGCAGGACAATTCCGGTAACGTTATAACCAGGGCGGCATTTGACAGTGCTTCCACATCAGCTTATAACGAAGCGGTATTCGAGTACAGTTACCGGTTAGCCAAATCCACCACCTATCGTGTTGAATTAAGCGATGGTGCAGGAGCCAACATACCGTTTCTTTCTACGGCAGCGTTTACCAAGTTCAAGGTTAACGGGTACACGGGTAACGAGTACCTCGACCTTTATTATGCACGGTACCCCAGACCTTACAGCACTACTTTTACTGGATCGTGTGAGATACCGGAATGGGGGATTGAAGCTGTGATTTTGTATGCCGAATACATGGCGTTACTAAAGATCAATGGCGGTCGCAACAACATGGCAACGCAAGCTTTGAACGATTATAAGGGTGAAATAGCCAATATCCTGCGTCAACGGGGATTGAGGTCACGTAACCGCGTATCAGTGGTAGGTGACGTTATTGGCGGCAGTTCACGCATACCCACTATCAAGAACGTACCGATAACCACTAAACTGCCACTAGGATAAGATATGCCGATATCTAAACCAAGTACATGGGAAAACGGGTTCAAGAACTCGCCGCAAGCGGAAACAACGCAACTGCGGGAGATGGGGTTACATCTCAATACCCAGGGCAAGTTCGATGCGCTTGATAATAGTTGGAACAATATCCTTAACAATTCTCCTATTACTTATCGTGCCTCGGCACTACGTGAACCGGCAGGGATTTACTTAACGGAAAAGGGTATTGGGTTAGGTATTAACCCCATGGCACCGGAAGTTGATTTTTTGGGTACGTTCGGTATTTTGGTACGTGAAGAGATCAATATTTACGATCCCGAACTGACAAGTGCTACCTTAACACTGGGTAATTTCAATAATTCGGATTCGGGGGCCAGAGGAGAATTAACTTATTATTGGGACCCAACAGGATCAACCCCGCTACTTCCAGCATTATGGATGTTCGCTTACAACTATGGCACTTCTGCATATGAACAAGTAAGTATATCGGGCAAACCTTTAAGCTTAAATGCGTTTATAGTCGGTGCAGACGGTCCAACATATATCGAAATGTTCGGAGGACCGCTAACTGCTGCTGGTAACGTAGGTATCGGAACTAATGGCAGTTTCGGTAGCAGTGCCAATTTCAACCTGGCAATTGCTAACGGTGCGGCACCGGGATCAGAGGTTGATGGAGTTTCGCTTTATGCCCTTGGCGATGGGTTTTTTGTCCGTGGCGGGACCAATAAGGTAACAACGCTGGGCGATACTAACGGCAACGTGGGTGTGGACATTATTGCTTTTGGCACCAATGCTGAAAATAACTTGGCGATTAAAAACGGTACGGCACCGGCATCAGATATTGATGGCGTATCCATCTACGCTGAAGGTGATGCGGCCAAGGTACGCGGCGGTTCAGGCACTATCACTACCTTTGGTGCTGCTGATCCGCATTGTCAACGATGCGGTAGGGATTTCGCCATGGAATGGGAAAACGAAGAGTACGGCAAACTAGCTATTTGCGCCTGGTGTTTATCGGAAAAGTTTGAGGATATCGTGATCGAGAAATACGAAGGAGGTAACTGATCTAATGCAAAACAAACCGAGTAAATGGGTACCGGGCTACAAACACGGTCCCGCAGCTTCCTATACGCAGATTACCCGTATGGGTTTGTTCCTTAACGTATCAACGAGCAAGTTTGAACCGTTAGATTCCACCTGGGACAACCTGCATAGTGGAGGCATGTTCATTTCGGATGATAACAAGATCTATTTCCGTGATGAAACTAACAAGGATATTTATATTAACAGTCCCGCTGATAACCAGTTGGCTTTATATGCCAGTTCGGGAGTGGGTGTTAATACCTCTAGTCCAGTTGGGACTCTTGGTGTAGGGGCAAGCAATCAAGTTTATATGAGCGGGAACACTGTAAATGGAATGGGTGATACTGAGGGTAATGCCTCTTTGTGGCTGAATTACTTGGGGTATAATTACGGCTCTACCCAATTTAGGGATACTTATATAGGCAATGGTAAAGGAACAGCCATCCTCTTCGCTGATGGAAGTAGCGGCGCAATCACTGCACCCTTGCAACCCGCGTTTTTGGCTCATCCTGCCAGCGATCAAACCAACATGGCTATAGACGCTTTTGTTACTATAGTATTCGGAACAGAAGTATTTGACCAAGGCGGGGATTTTGCATCTAACACTTTTACCGCTCCCGTGACGGGCAGATACCAGCTAAACGCGGAAATAACACTATTAGAGGTTGATAGCGCCGCTGATTTCGTTTATTTAATAATGGTAACATCAAATAATACTTGGTATACAGGGTGGTCTACAGACCGATTCAGCGGTGATTTGGGTAAAATGCCATTATCTATCAACGTTTTGACTGATATGGATGCCAGCGATACGGCCTTTTGTTACTATTATCAAGACGGGGGATCGGTACAGACGGATGTTTCCGCTTCCGGTTATTCTAGGTTTTCCGGGTTTCTAGCATGTTAACAAGGAGATTAAAATGAACATCAAATCACGTACACTAACAACGACCGAAGAACAGGTTTTGGGTAACGATCTACTTGATATCCAGGGATGGGTTGACGGTGCGGTTGACGGTAAGATTAACAACTGTAAGAAACGGATGTTACGGGAATGGCAACCGAAATTGTTGGCAGATCCAGCGGTAACGTCTTTACCTGCCACGGAAGAGGAACTGATAGCTTTGATCGTAGCGCGGGACGATTACAAGTCAAGGACTGAACGGGATGCCGAATCTGAAGCATCAATGGCACCAGCAGAATCCGAATAAGGGGATATTATGCAATATAAACCGGGAAACTGGGTAACAGGATTCAAACGCAGTCCTCGTGCGGCCAATGTACAGCACCGCGACATGGGATTGTTTCTCAACAGTTCGGGCAAGTTTGAACCGATAGACGATTCTTGGGACAACCTTCATAGCGGTGGCCTGTTCATCTCGGATGATAACAAACTCTATTTTCGGGACGAAACCAACAAAGATATCTATATCAATAGCCCGGTGGATAACCAGATTACCATTGGCGCTACCAG
>Ga0080013_1006615_pt1 | contig 10219 bp, 12 predicted proteins | sample ETNvirenome_6_85_FD_69236 | JGI IMG/M metagenome (GOLD analysis project Ga0080013, IMG submission 69236) | Marine viral communities from the Pacific Ocean - ETNP_6_85 (SPADES assembly) (version 2) | ecosystem: Environmental > Aquatic > Marine > Oceanic | place: Pacific Ocean | collected 2013-06-19
ATATGCATTAGCCCTCAAAAATAAATAGGGGATGTCCCGGAAGGAACATTCCCTATTATAGTAATTTATTTAAAATATTTTAATCAGTACCTGCATATTGCACAGCAAAGTCATATCTCAAAGTGAGCTCAATAGTATGGAACTCATTAGTAGCATAGTTGAACTCTGCAGTCTTCCAAGATTTTGGATATGCACCGTACAGGTAAATCATCTTAACAGGGGTCATAGTATTGTCAAGTTGGTAGATCTTGATACGAGTTTTAAAGCCTCCAGTAGGATCTCCCTGAGTAAAGTTGGGTGTAAATACGCCGTTAATAGGGTCATATGCTGTACTCATCCAATTGAATAAAGTCTCTGCGAGTTGTCCTCTTACCAAATTATCAAAGGTAATGGTTACCTCTTCCGGAGTTACCTTCCCAGGGTAGTAGAACTTATCATTAACCCTGTCAGCAACTATATCTTCAGAAGTAAACCCTATCTGAGTCACTTGCTTTGCTGCCAGTGTTAACACCGTGTCGTCAGTCCCTTCCATTCCAGGAGGCATTGAGATTTCTACTTCCCATTGGAAAGCGCGGTATGATTCAAGACCTTCTGATAATGTTGGGAGATCCCCTACATTAAGAGTCCTGTCTGTTGAGTTTGCGTAGTAGCCTCTAGCCATTAGTAAATGTCCTCTATGTTATATAGTTAGGCGGTACCGAAGTCCGTAGATTGGTTAGTAAGGTTGAGTTCAACAACGAATACTTCAGCAGTTTTGGTTGGTTTAATAAGTATCTTACACCACAATTCTCCTCTATCAACTCTTAAAGGTGTGTTAGTGGTTGCGTCACAGACGACACGAAATTGTGTTATCCCTCTTCCATTTCTAATGTTATTAAGAAGTGGTTGTGTGACGTTCACCACGCGAGTCCAAGTAATCGGATCGTTAGGCTCAAAGACCAAAGGCCTCGTTGCAGCAAGAAGAGCTTTTCTTAGGGTGATCATAAGTCTCCTGATGTTTACTCTGTCTAGAGCTGTAGGAGTCCTTTGTGTGGTTTTCTGCCCCCAGATAACAATACCGTCTCCAGCGAACTTGACAATGGGATTTACACACTGTCCTGCAGCGTACATGATATCCCTATCACCTTGATTCAAAGGAACTTCGGTATCGAACGGCCTAGTCAAACGTCCTCTTACCAGCCCAGCAGGAGCAGACCATGGGTTTGCAATTCTATCATTATCGCAAATAGCGCCAGCAGCAAACACCGTGGGATCCACCCACTGATCAGCGGCGCTGAATGTGTCAAAGATTTTCACCCAAGGCCAGTACACAGCAGCATATGAGCTGTTCAAGGCAACAGACCTTCCTGTGCCTATTCCATTCGACCAATTGACCGCATCCTGAGCAGACCCTAGTCCCTTTGGAGGTGAAAGAAGTGCAACAAAGTTCTGGGAATTCTCAGCAATAGTCACCAAGTTATTTTGAATGGTTTGGTCTGTAATCCCCGGCACACATGCCATGGAAATATTAAGAGATTCATCGTCTAGAGCATAGAGTCCAGTCTTTTCGGCTACATTTCCAATGAAGTTACCTCTTATGGTGTCGTTGAAAGATCCATTATTATCGGACAAATCTCCGTTGGTGCCTCCTGCGAGGCTAGAAACCCCTTCAATAAATTTAACAAACCTAACTGTGCTATTTTTGGCTTTTCTATTACCACTATCTGTCCCATCGGTGGTGACTACCTGACCTCCTGTTAGGGTCCAGTTCAGGTCCCAGGAAGCAGGGAGAGTCCATGATTCCGCATATGTTTTGAATGGAACATTACCCATTGTTGCGGCACCGTTATAAAATGCAGCTTTGACGAACTGAGATTTAACGTCAACAGTTCCGGCTTGTATTTGTCTCTCAGGAGCAAATTCATTATCTACAAACTCCATTGGGAAACTTTCCTCGAAACCTCCGTCATTAAACACTTGGAACAAAGTTTGAGGTCCAGGCTTCAATTTTGTCTTAATTTGAACTCCGTAGTAATTGGTGGTGTTCTGAGTGGTTATAGAACTGTAATTGTATCCTTTTCCAGCCCACAAGGACTGAGTAAAGAAAGTGCCTCCGGGAGCGCCACCAGAGACGCTGCCTCCAAAAGCTTTAGTATGTTGGTTACTCATATCACTTCCTGTTGCCTCACCAGAAACTTGTCCAGTTTCGGCAAATACCGGGCTCAATACGTCGCAAAAGTCAGGCCTAGAATCAGAAGTTGTTCCACTCCCAGCGGAGCACTCTATGGAAGCTCCTGAACCAGCGTACGTTCCGACAAACCATCCAATTGGTCCAGTTCCTGATGTAGAAGATACAAAAGTGAAGGGGAAATCCTCCAACTGTCTTTCAGCCATTGCCTTTGAAATAGCTCTGCCTCCAGCTTGTCTAGTTCCGGCAGCAGGAATTGACTCTGTCCATTTATTAACGGGAAGTTTATACCAAGCACCAGATCTGTTGTTGGCAGGTGTTACCAAGCTCGACACATCATTAGCTACTTTAAAAAGGAAATCAACGTAATTATTACTAATTGTGGCAGCTTGATCCCCATCAACTGCAATAGCAGGACAAATCCCATAACCACAAGCAGCAGATGCATCTACTCCGGACGCGTTCATTGCGCGAACATAGTAAAGAGAATTAGTCTTAGTTAAGAGTTCTAAGGCGCCAAGAACACCTTGACCACCAAGTACCCGATCCGGTCTTCCGAATTCTTGCACTAGCTGTGCAGCGCTTGTAATTAGTTTAGCTTTGTTGGGTTCTCCTCTGGAGGCAAAGCCGACTACACCGGCAATAGACGAGTTTATAGACGGAGGGTACTCCGAGAAATCTTTCTCAACAATGTAGACACCTGGGCTGTTGTACGTTGGCATTCTTTATTTTCCTACTTTTTTATGATTGACAATATCTGACGGTCAGCCAGATTACGAATTTGATCGGTTACAAATGAAGATGGGACACCTACAGACTCTTGCACACTAAGGTACTTATGCATATACCCTGAACTCGTGGAGAAAATAATCTCTTCTGTTTGATTTCCAATATTCCTTATAATAACCATATTAATCCTCTATGTTATTTATGCATCCCAGCACCTACATTTAGGTATTTTTCTCTGTTAGTTTTGTTGCCTTATTCCTTCGGTTATTGTTTGAGCTTTTGTAGCAGAAGCAGAAAGGTTCAAAAAAGGTTCAATAACAACATCAGAGCTCATAAATTCTATTCGTCCTGTGTTTGTATACAGATATTTTTGCGTTGGGATATAAGCTTCTACTGAAACTTGAATCGTGCGTTTTAAAACTCTATCCTGCCTATCCGGGGCTACTGTAACAGAGTTGTCAGCTACCTGAGTAATGAAGCCTTGGATATAGCTGCTAAACTCAGTTCTAAACTCAAGAGAGGGGTTAAAAAAGAGTTGTATTTTCTCAGTCAACTGGTTAAGGTCTTCAAGATACTTAGCCCACAAGTTGACCATAAAAGAAAGATTTACCGCTTTAGGGGCTACCGATACAACTCTAGTAGCTCTCTGAGTTGTCTTATTCCAAGCTTTTTCTAACACAACGTTCATGTTAGTTCTACGCCTATCAAAGGCATCCTCAATATCGGAAATTCCGACTGAAATAACAGGGAGAACTAAATTCCTATCTTCTTTTATTTTAGCAATCGCTCTTTCTGGGTTAGCATAAAAAACAGGAATATCTACAACTGCTTTATCTTCTGAGTCAATGAAGCTCAGCGTTTTTAGCTTTCTTATTAAAAACTGCGTGTATTCCCGGTAAAAATCAGACTGGGTGTGTCCACTTTCCAGCTCCAGAGCTTGGATGGCTTTACGAATTTCTATCAAGGGATTTGCCATTTACTTATCTACCCTCCAAGCAAGCCTACTACGTCAATTCCAACATATGTATCACCGGCGGTGGCAGAGCATCCGGCCAAACAGCGAGCACCAGGAAGGGGGTCACACTTAGCAGAGGTTACCTGATAAAGAATTCTGCCCGCACCCAAATTGGCAATAGCCTGAAGGGACTGGACGCAAATGGCGTCCTCTTTGTCCTTCTCCTCCTCCTCCTCCTCTGAGGGTGGGTCTCCCGGGTCTACCGGAACCAAACCGCCCCCCTTCTTCGGATCCTGGTCACCTTGAAAGTTGAAAGTTTCTGTTGGAAATACCCAGTTTCTGTCCGGATACTCAGCCATTGCTTTGCTGTACCATTCCAGCTGTTCTTCATATGGCATGTCCCCCAAGTATAAGCAGTGCGCTGGGGACATTTCTCCTGCAGCACCTGACCGTGAAGAGGATTTACTCATCTGAGTAGTTCCATCCACAGACTCAACAACCGCATCCGACTGCCCTGTAATAGTTTTAGTGACCTCTGAGGCGTCACGCATTACCCTCGCAGAACAAACAAGATGGAAAACGCCATATGATTCAAAACTGTCTTCCTGGACTTCAAACACTTCGTAGTAGAGATTCTGAAATTTTGGCTTAATAACATCCCCAGGAATCAGGCGGCGTCCAATCTGCCTTTCCACGGTTTGTTTATTAAAAGTGAAAACTTGGTCATTAGTAAGTTCTATGCCAAACTCAGAAAGATTTTCTTCTATAGGTCTTGGGTCGTAGTGACCAAAAGACAAAGCGGGTGGACGATAGTGAGTCTTAGCTCGATTTTCATCATAAAGAGTATCATAGTTCTCATCTGCAACGTAAGCAAAAATAAGAAGTTCCGATCCTGCTATTTTAACTAACTCTCCATCAACAACATTAAACAATCCAATATCAGGATTGGCTGGGTCAAACATGTTAAGTTTAGACTTTACATTAGAAACTGCGTCATCCGCAAAGTTTACAACAACTGGCTTAGGAGGATTAAACAAATCATCCTTAGCTCCTTGTGTGTCATATTCCCTGCTAAAATCGGACATTAGTAAAGAGTAAACGCTGGAGGTTCTTCAATCTCTGATACAAGCTCTTCAACAAGAGCTTCTTTTTCCCGTGCTCCCTCCTCAGAGAGAGCCGCTCCGTTTAATCTTGCTCCTCCTCCAGGGGAGGGAAGTACATCATATTTCCCACGAATGCCACCTAGAATTAGCTTAGCACAAGCAGTTGCATATCTTTGAATCCAACCGACAAAATAAGGATGCAATGTGTTTGTATCCAGAGCTCTAAACTCTACAATAACTGCCTCGTTTTCTTGGGGTGTAGGAAATAGCATCACATACTCATTATTTACAATCTGGTACGACCCATCTCTTCCTAGAATTTTTCTGAGTTGTTCCAAATGCATTATTTGAACTAGGAAATCACTAATAGAAAAATCAGTAAACAAGAAATTATCCTGAAAATATTTAATAAAGAAATCAAACTCTAGCGTTCCTTCAGCTAAATTCATACCCAAAAGACTTTTCTTATAAACAACATATTGAATATTGTTCATCACAAACTGAGGAAGTACGTATGTGTTATACCCAGCCTTTGTATTAAACTCCATGAACTGTGTACACCATCCAGGCGCATGGTAATCCAACTTCGATACGGCTTCGTCAATTACAACATAAAGTTGAAAATCTGTAAGTTCTACCCGTATAACCGGAGAACCTAGACGTGCTAACATATTATCCTTAATAATTGAATAAAAATCATTAAACTCAACAATGTCAGTGAATCGTCTACGATTTAAGGTATTGTAATCTATGTCACCCGCTGGTTCTACCCCTGTTACAGATACGCTAGACCCTTTCCTAAACGCAAACGTATTTCCGTAAGATGTGGTAGGGACAGTAGGTACAGTGGCCTTAGCAGGCATTTATTCTTTTGTTTTATAGGTTGTAGTAGCTTTGTTAGCTGCGGTAGCTCGTGTTTTAGGGGTAGGCTTCGGTGAAGGCACAAGAGTTAAAACAGAACCGACTTTAAAGGAGGGTGGGAGATCCACAACCTCACCTGGGGAAATGGTAATAACAGAAGATGGACCTTCTATCATTACATCATGTGATAAGGTGTTCTTATATTTCATAGCTATTATCTATCCTTATATACGAGAGAAGGAGGCCCAATGGACCTCCTTCTTTCATATTAAATCTTATTAAGATTAGTTTATCCGATGCCATTGTTTTGCGAAGCAGTCGCAAGAGTGTCGTTAATTCTGCTGAAGGGCTGGAACAGATAGTTGTTCGAAGCGCCAACAATTCTAATAACTCGATACCACCGAGCGTCCGGAGTGATGGAAGCCTTACCATATCTGGTAATCAATCCTTTCCGTGGTTGGAAATCGTCCGGGTTCACTACAGTTGGCAGCATTTGGATAGGAATGTATGGAGCGTACACAAATCCACTTTCCATTGGGCTACTACCCTTGTACCCTACAAGAATTTCATCCTCAGGCCATAGCGGATCAACATAAACATCATATGCACCGTTCCAACGTCCTTTGTAAACTATATTAGCACCTAGAGTGCCAGCTTCACTAGGATCAATACCACCTTCCAACTTAGCTGCAGATTGAAGCATCGCAGCTACGAGTGGGGAAGTAATAATGAAGTTACCAGCGCCACGGTAAGTAGTACGGTAAATATCCTGAGAAGCGAAGTTAACAGCAGCCAGCAAGTTCGAATATGCTTCACCAACATGACGAGGAGCAAGATTCAAGCTCTGCGCGGTCAGATCAACAAAATAAACGTTCTTATTGGTTCCCTGTGTTTTTACTCCCAAGCCAGTAGCCTGGTCATAAGTAAAGTTTCCCGGCTGATATACTTTAGAAGAGTTATTGGACATAACACCAGCTTGCTCTGGGAAGTTATTGGGGTTACCCAAATCCAAAGCGCCGCGAGAGAATCCGTTAGCGATATTACTAGAAACATCATACGCAATCATACGCAGATCTTCCAGGATTTCACGGTCAATCTCTAGAGCAACTTCTTTACCGAGAAGATCGGTAAGTTCACGCTCAAGATCAAGGTTGTGATAGGCTTTCAAGTCTTGCGCAGCTTCGATAGTCCACAGAGCGCGGAACTTTCTAGTGCTAGCAATAACAGCCTGTTGTTCGATGTGGAAGTTAATTTCTGGGATAGCGGGTGATCCAGAATTGCCTAACACCTCACCAGCTGACGTATTCCAACCTCCTAGAACCGAACTTGGGAACGAAGCGATGCCTTCACCTACAGTACCTGTAAGGTTAGAGGAGAATGCAAGAGGGTCGTTATTCGTCCAGATACCGGGGTCAGTACCAGCCCTGCCCCCAGCAGATGCAGTCCACCGCCAACCAGGCGTAGAAGCATCTAGGTCAATCATACCACCACTAGCATCCCCAAAGAGAGCGCCAGCAGTCTGACCACGGTAGGTTAGGAGGTACTTACCATACACAGATTGTGTGGTTGCGGCTGTTGAATTGTGCCCATGTCTTGCCACTCGGTCATAACCAAGATAAAAGACCTGAGAAACAGGACCTTGCATAGGCTGAACACCAACAACTTTGTTGGCAATCAGTTCGGGAAATACTCTGCGAACAAGAGGAAAGGCAAACTTTTGAAAGGTACCCAACTGACCCACAGTAGTAGATTCTTCCAGCATGCCAGACTTAGCCTGTTCAGCGAGAACGTGGCGAGCTTGGTTTTCTAGAAGAACCGCAGTGGATTCTCTGGTATAAGCATCTTCGATACCTTCTAAGATTGGTGCCCACTTGTCACATAGAGCTTGGGAAGTGTTTTCATTAATCATTTTCTTTACTCTTTTTTTTAATTATTTAAATTTTGGGCTAGACGAATTACGTCTTCAGTTAGGAACATATTTGCCTCACTCTCCGGATTAGTATAGGAGGGTTTGGTGTCCTCGTTTGTAATAACGAGTGCGGACTCAGATGATTTAAAGGGTTCTTTTGTAACTTCCGAAAGATCTTGAAGATTTTCTTTCAGAGAGGTCACAGCCCCTTCAAGTGTAGAGTTCTCATTAATAGTATGAGATAGCTTGTTGTTTAGTTTGTCAACGGTTTCTTGAAGAGAAGCAACTTCTTCTTTGTACGCTGAAACTGCAGACTCAGAATCCTTAGATTCCATATCCTCTGCAATAACAGACTTCAAAGACTCATAAACTTTAACAGCACGGAAAGTTTCCTCGTTATCTTCTAACTCTTGCATTGCTACTTCTTTGAATTCATCAATTCGCATACGAAGGTAGCTGCTAACTTTGGCTGCTAGGGTTTTTACTTCTTCTTCTACTCTTTCGCTCACAACAGTTTCAACTAGCTTGGAAATCTCTTCCATCCCGGAATCAGAAATTCCATCGGGGAGATGCTTTACAATGTCATTAACAGTTTTGGTCATAATATAATACCCTTATCTTTAGTATCTACAGTCCTTTACTAAAAAATATAGAAAATTTTTATTTTTTGTTTAGAAGATTTCTTAATGTGTTCAAATAGATCTTTTCAGCTCTAATGTTATCAATCTCTTCTTTTGCTTTGAGTTGTGTTTCGGAAATAACCTGATTTTCTGAAACAAGACCCGGAAAAGCTCCTTGACATGAGGGATCAGATACCATATCCCATGTAATAAGCTTTAAGTTTTCGTTTACGTTGTAGCAATCTTGGTCTGCATCGTAAGTCAGACCTCCCACGGCTCTAGAGGAAATACCAATCTTAACCCCTGCTCCTAAAAGCTCTTGAAGTACTTTTCCAGATGGTGTGTTGAGAACCTCTGCCTCACCGATAATTTTAGTTCCTTCCATGTGAAGGCCTGTGATGAGATGAGAAGCATTAGTAAGGTGTACTACTTCATCAGTTGGATGGTCGAGTTCTCCGACCAATCGACGCTCTGACAGAAGAGGTTGTAATTTACCAATTTCTCTTTCTAGTAGATTCCTTGAATATACACGGCGGTTTCCGTTCTTCTTCTCAGCTTCCTGGAAAAGACCACGGACTCTCATTCCTTGAGATCCTTTTGCTTCGGATAGAATCTGTAATTCTCCAAAAGAGTAAACGTCTCTAAGTAATTGGCTCATTATTTCATAAATGCTCTTTTGATGAAATCAGAAGTGATTTTTCGCTTCTTCTTTTTAAAAGGGTTACCTGGATCCTGTGCTGGTTTGTTTGCGAAAGGACCGACTCCAATACAACCTACAGTGGTCATCTCACCAAGACCTTGGAATGGTTTCCTATTCTCGGTTTTGGGTTCTTCTTCCGTCTGTCCAAGTTGCTTAGCCAGTCTCGCAATTTCTGCCTGAGTAGTAATGGATTGTCCTGTACGCGCTTGAGGGGACCACAAATTGGGCTTACGATTTACAAGCTCTTTATATTTTTTCTCAAGTGTCTTTTTAGTTTTCTCAGGTTTCTTTTTAGATTCAGTTGTGATTTCAAACTCAAACTCTTTTCTCTTGAGTTTCTTCTTGCGTTTACGAGGCTGCTTAACTTGCAACTCCCCGTGAACCTCTCCAGGACTCATGGAAGCTACTTCAGCAGTTTCCTTTTTCGACGCACCAGGACCTTTCTTCTCTGCAATAGGAACTGACTCAGCAATAAGCTGAGATCTCTGTTCATCGGTCATATCTGGGAGATCTTGCGAGTATACCTTTCCAATGGAATGAACCGCTTCAACGGGAGCTTCTGACAAAGGAACAGCGTCCGAGATGCCCATAGAGGACATGATGTCATCAGCCATCTCCATTACACTTAGTGTTGTCATTATTACTCAGGAAGTTCTAGTGCGACGAATATTTCCCCACTGTTTTCGTCTTCGAAAACGTCACCGAGGTTGTAAGTAGCATCGTCATACTCAACAGATTCCAAAAGGGAAGTACTGTTTTCGTCTAGTCCTGTAATGTCTTCATCAGTCAAAGCGTGAGCTGGAATGTAAGGAACATCGTCGATGATTTCAACATCTTCAGAAAGAGCGAAAACAACACCGTTGCTTTCATAAACAAACATATTCAAAGCTTCTTCGCTTTCGTTTACTTGCTCTTCCGGAGTCTCCTCAACGGCTTCTTCCTCAGCAACTTCATACCCGTATGCCTCCATGATGGTCTTTGCGTCGTCATTAGAGATAAAATTATAGTCTATAAGTTTCATATTTTTAAATGGGGAGGAAACTCCCTCTAGCTTATTTAGTGCATTGTTAAGTTATCTTATTCTTCTTTTTTATTATTTTGATAACTTCTTCAAGTTCATTCAGTCTAACATCTTGCTCTTCATCTCTTGCGTCTATCTCCTTTTGGGAAACAGT
>Ga0080013_1006618_pt1 | contig 10215 bp, 8 predicted proteins | sample ETNvirenome_6_85_FD_69236 | JGI IMG/M metagenome (GOLD analysis project Ga0080013, IMG submission 69236) | Marine viral communities from the Pacific Ocean - ETNP_6_85 (SPADES assembly) (version 2) | ecosystem: Environmental > Aquatic > Marine > Oceanic | place: Pacific Ocean | collected 2013-06-19
TTTGATGTCCAGCCATTGCTGCATTATAAGTTAAATCATGTGCTCTTTTGTTTTCTCCCAATTGTTTTCTCTTATAATAAATTTCAAACAAAGCGATTGCCCTTTCCTGATCTTCCTTATCAAGCTTTTGTAATTCATCTGAAACCCCACCACCTAGATCGGCAAGACCTGCCATTAGTGTAGGCGCACCTTTCTCTGCGGCATTAAATGCACCAGCTGCAATAGCAAGCCACTTCCTATTCATTTGACCATCTTGATTAAGCAAAGCTTTTAACTGATTATCTAACTCATCACCTAATTCCATTTCTTGTCCTTTTAAGATATCAAATGGAAGACCCGTTCCAGTTGTTTGACTTGGCAAGTTTGAAGGTTTACCTTGTATATTTTTACCACCAAGGTGTACAGCATCATAACTAGGTATATCTCTTTTCTCTCCTGTAACTTCTATTTCTTCAATAGGTATAATCTTCTCTCCTGTAACTTCTATTTCTTCAATAGGCGTTTGTTTATCTTCAGAAAAACGAAGCAAGCCTTCAAGATCACCATGTTCTTCTTGCAAATCAGTAAGCCACTTATAATCTTCAGGATTGTTGGCAAAATGTCTTGACATAGTTAAAGTGTCTGGTTCTCTCATAGCTTGAATATCAGGAGGATCAAGTAGTCGAGTCGGATTCCACCGCCCTTTTTCTGTTCCTTCATCTAACATTGGACCACCCGTTGGTCTGCTTTCTGGCATCAACCCCTCATAAAAATCTTCAGCCTTAGTCATTCTGTCATGGGTTTCTTCTGTGCCAGCCCATTCACCAGTTTTTCCACCACCCTTTTGTATTAAATTTAAAGAATCACGCAAATCTTGATTGATCTGTCTTGCTGATATTTCTTTTTCAGTTTCTTCTTCTGTTCCATATCCTCTTCTTTGTCTAATTCTCCTAATAGCAGAAGCCCGTTTTGGAGAAATCCCTTCAGGTAAAGGACGATCTGTTGCTAATTGTCTATAATATTCCAGTTCATCTGGATCAACACTGGTATAAGGATCAATAGATTCACCATATGGTTTCATATCTAATTCCTTAAACATCCTAAACCCTTCAGGATCTGCACCTATTTGATCTCTTAAATTACCAATACTTCCCTGACCTATACCAAACAAACGCATTAAATCCCTCACAGGACCAGAGCCTTCCCAAAAAGGCACATCTTCTAACATACTTCTTGAAGGTAAAACATCACCACCATTAGCAAATTTAACCAACCCTCCGGCTGACATTCTTTGTGGTTCTTCATATGATCCGCCCGGCACTAACTGTTCCCACTCAGGAGAATCAATGAATTCCTTATATCTTCTTGCCTCTTCATAAGAATTAAAAGGAACATGGGCATCCTCAGATGGCTCGCTCATCATTTCTTCTTTTTGTCCGCGTGTCATTTTATCCCACAGACTACGCAATACACTTTGTTCGGCTTTGGTTGCCCCTTCCGTGCGCCCGCCATGAGCATATCTAACCAAACCACCGGCAGACATTGGGATTGCTTCTTCCTCTTCTTCATCCTTATCGCCTTTAAATTGATTATAAAGCAAGGGCAAAAATCCCATCATTGACATATCACCTTCCATTGCATTCTTCATTACACCAATGCCTGACATATTTTCTAGCAATCCACCACCAGACATATTATTTTCTTCTTTTTGTTTTGCTAAATATTTGTCAATAGTTTCCTGATCCCACTGTTCAAACGGAGGCTTATATACTCCTGCCCATTCACTTACATCCTGAGTAATGTTTCCTATATTTCCAAGTGGCAAACCTATCATTGGTTCACCAGTCGCCTGAAGATTTGCATATTGTACATGAGGAAGTCCTGCAACAGGATTCCACCATTTTGCTGTTCCTTCATCGCTTACACCAACACCACCACCAAGACCCTGCATAAGTGTTTCAATAGAAGAAAAATCTGGCAATAGAACATCTTTAACAGATCCACCGCTTGCAAACATTTGTGGAGGCATCTGTGATTGTGCAGACATACCAGCAGGAGCCATTGGCATTTGTTGTTGAGGGGGCATCATAGGCTGTTGAGGCATCATTTGTTGTTGAGGCATCATCGGAGGCATAACAGATTGTGCCAACTGTTGAACTATTGGAGGATTATTTTGCGGTTGAGCCTGTGCTTCAGCCCTTATTTTTTGCCTGAAAGACAATTCAGATGCCGGCAACCAAGTTGGTCCAAGCATTCCCGTTTCAGTCTGAGGATTTAATTCCTGTGCCAAACGCTCATCGCTCTGACTCTCAGCTATATTGATTAATTGATTTATATTTTGACCAATCATTTATCCACCACCAAACATTCCCATTCCTCTACCCATGCCATATGCACCTAATCCAGTCTGCAATAACGATGCGGTTGGATCAGGTCTAGGACTATATAAGCTTTGAGTATAAGAAGGAGTAACTGGCAATCCTTGCAACATACCACTAAATCTTTCCAACTGCTCGTATGGATATTCTTTTTGTCTTATGAAATCTTCATAAGCAGTATCGTAGGCTCTTTGCATCATTCCTTGCCTTTGTGTTCCAACATCAGACAAACCTTTAAGCCTTTGTATATCAAGCGCCTGTTCAGTTTTAGTAAGATCGCCTAATACTCCAGCACCTTTCAAGCCTCTACCATATGCAGCTTCCATAGCCCGTTGATTAGCAAGTTGTGCTTCTAAACTTTGTGCACCTTGTTGCTGTCTTGCTTTATCAGCAGCAATTTGTGCCTGTAAATTATATTGTTGGGAAGCCTGTAGGGTTTTATCACGGGCTATCTGTGCTTGCAAGTCTTGTGCGCTTGCAGCTTCACCAAACTTACCTTGTGCAATCTGTGCCTGTATTCTTCTAGCATCCGCATCAGATAAACCTTTCATTTGTGCTATCTGTGCTTGTAAATTTTGTTCGCCAGCAGCCTGACGTGCCTTTTCTGCTATCGACTGTGCTTGTATATATTGTGCGCCAGCAGCCTCACCAAATTTGCCCTGTGCAATTTGAGCCTGTAATCTTCTCGCATCTGCATCTGACAATCCCTTCATCTGTGCAATTTGAGCCTGTAAGCTTTGCCCACCGGCTTCTTGACGTGCCTTTTCTGCCGCCATCTGTGCTTGTAAACTTTGTCCACCAGCAGCCTCAAGTGCTTTTTGTTGTGCAATTTGTGCTTGCAAACCCTGACCACCAGCAGCTTCAAATGCTTTTTGTTGAGCAATTTGTGCCTGAAGGTTTTGAGCAGCAGCTTGTCTTTTTGCTTCTTCGGTAGCAATCTGCTCTTGTGCTCTTTGTTTAGCCAAAGCCAATTGTCCTGTATCACCGGCTTGTAAAGCACCCATCCTTGCAGCACGATCCCTTTCAAACTGTTGTTGTGCTGAAGCGTATCCTTTCTCTAACTGTTGTGCTTCTATATCGCCCAGTTTTTCTGATATATCACGTCTTGCCAAGAAATCACCAACAGCCTGTCTGCTTCCACCAAATGCTCCACTCTTAATTGCTTGTGCTCCTCTTTGAGCCTTTCCTTCTTGAAATCTATCCAATGCTCTTTTTTGTTGCCTTTCCATTACATTTTCTAAATATGGACTCATGTATTGTTGTGCTTGCCTTTCTCCAAAACCACGACCTGCTCTTAAATATTCTTGTGGAGACCATCCTTGAACACCAGTACGTATCGGGGCAGCACCATAAGTGCTTTGTATTGGTCCTGCTCGATATTGGCTTCTTATTGGTCCTGCTCGATATTGGCTTTGTATAGGTCCTGCCTGATATTGACTTGTTATCGGCATCCCACCAAACGTGCTTCTTACTGGAGCACCACGAAACCTACTTCCTATATTTGATCCGGCATATTGACTGCTGATAGGTGCTGCTTGATAACCTGACTGTGCCATTAATGGAGATCCCTGAGAAGCTATACTTGCTATTTGCCCAGCCTTATCCAATAAAGGCATTCCTCTTTGGGCTAGTGCTTTATATCCTGCTTGTGCGCCTAATTGTTCTGGAGAAAATCCAGCTACTCGCGGTCCCTCATAAGGAATATAATCCTCATAGGACAACGCTTGCCCACGCCCCATAAGATTATGGAAGTAAGGCTCTGCGTATTCAGGCAGTCTGCTCTGATAGGTGGTCGTCTCCCCGCTTTGTATAACTTGCTGGGGTTGACTGCTTTTTCCCTTTCCCATCTTTCTTCTCCGATTTAACTAAACTTAATTTTGTCTTTTTTAATTTATCTTTCTTAACAACTACAAATTCTTCTTCCCATGATTGCATTTTTAATTTTTTAACCCAACCCTTTCTTCCGGTAAGTTCCATTGCCTTGCAATCATTATCAATAGCCCAATTCTCAAGGACTTCCAAGGTGCTATCCATCCATTCGTCCAGCTTGTCTCCTGCACAATATTGTATAGCAAGTATTCTTTTTCGTGGATAATGCATGATTTCTGTTATAACTATACCCATAAAATTTTCTTCATCATCTGTAATTATCCAAAGATGTTCTCGTTGCGTTAACATATCATGCAATAAATCTATTTTTTCAAAGCGACCATTTGTAACCGGAACAAGCCTATCCAAGAATTCTTCTATATCAGAATATATATAACGTATATATTCAGGAGGCACTAATGATGTTTTCATCATACGATTACTCCTTCTGCTACTTCTTCTAATTGTATTTCTTCTGGCTGTACCGGAGTGCCGGTTTTTTCTTTCCTAACTTTTGCAACAAGATTGTCAAAACTTTTACCACCAGCCTCGCTTGAGCCATCACCTGCATGAGCAACAACATCTGCCGGTATAACATATTCATCTTTAGATAAAGCTGCTGGCTGTGTTCCGTCTATCATTGCAGGGATTGCATCATCCAATCCGCCTCCTGCTCCATCAACCATACGACCATCTTGTGGAATCATTTGCTCAATCATAGCCAATAATTCCATTAATCCTTCTTCCCCATATGCATCTATATAACGTTTAAACACTTCATCAGGATTGGGATGTTGCCCCAATACAGCAGCAATAACTTCTTCTTCTAGCTTCATGCCACCATCAACAACACCACCTTCTTGAAGTTTAACAAGACCGCCTCTTGACCAACCACGATCTTTTCTAGCCCTTTCCCTAGCTTTAGTACGACCGCGTGCACGTCTAGCCAACACAGGATTGCTTTCAATTACTTCCTGATCTACTCCTATACCAAAACGTTCTGGCATAACAGGCTCTGGTATAGAAGGACCTATTTGCGAAGGGATAGGACCTAATTGCTCCATAATGCTAGAAGCAAAAGGAAGGTTAGGCTGATACATGCTTGCATCAGCTGTTAATCCTTGTATCGGCATAATTGGTTCTGGGCTCCGTATCGGCATAATTGGTTCTGGACGAGAAATAGTTTGACCCCTTAATGGATCAAAGGATGGGAACCCTCCACCAGTCTGCGGAATTGGCATATTAAAATTTATTGGAGGCAGACCTATCGGACCCATTGGTTCTCTGTAACTTATAGGATCATATCTTGTTTCCCAAGGCTTGCGTGGACCACCTGTAATCCTTGGAGGTCCACTCATTTGCTGATATGGAATATCCCGATCATCCCAAGGATTCGGTTCCCAAGGATTATTAAAAGGGTCCCAAGGAGTAATAGGAAGAGTAGGAAGAGTAGGGACAACAGGAGGCGGAGTAGGAACTGTTGGATCAGGCTGAAATGTATCAAGTCCACCAAATGCATTATATTGAAAAGGATTCCAGCCACCACCCATGGGTTGATTATAAACAGGAGGCGTATAACCCCTTATTCCCAAAGGCTCAAATTCTCTAACACCCTGATTTAATCCGGCATATTGATCCATTAAACTACGTCTTGGAACTGGCTGTGGACGTACTGGATCTACTGAAGGAGGATAAATAGGAAAAGTGGGCATTCCGGGAATAGTAATATCAGGAGGATTAACCGAACCACCTTTGCCGCCACCTTTGCCGGTTTGAACTGGCACTTGTGGCTGTGTTCCTAAACCACCAACGCCTCCACCACGACCACCAAAAACACCGCCTCCACGACCACCGCCTCCACGACCACCGCCTCCTTGCGGGAAAGGCATATTAAATCCTCCTCCGCGAATAGGTCTATCATTTGGTCCTAAATTTGTACCCCATGCTCCGGGATCTGGCGGGGGCATAGGCTTTCGCATAGGCATCATCCCCTGAAACGGCATCGATGTCATTTGAGGCATGCCTCCAGCCATAGGTTGTGGTTGTGATCCTCCTTTTCCGCCCATTATCTTCTAACCGGTTCCATTAATTTTCTTCTTCCTCTTTTTTTTAACCTTTCTCTTTCTTCAATAAATTGTTGGTCAGGACTCATAGCTGTTTCTTCAATAACTGGTTCTCTATTAAGTCTATCTATAATTTCCTGTCTTCTTCCAGCTAATTTACCTCCCATTTCTCTTTCCAATGCACGATTTTCCTTGTATTGTCGTAAATCGTCTGCGTCTATGTCTGAAATAGAAGGAAAACCTTTTTTGTCAGCTAACCATTCATTTGCTTGATAGGGATCAGGAATAAATTTTCTAAGTTTTCCAAACCAACTGTCGTTCATCTTGGATGTATATTCTTCAGGTAAACCTTCATATTCGGGTTGATAATCCCTAAATCTTTTAGAAGCACCTTCTTTATTCATATCACTTATTACACGCTGTTCGGCAGCCATTCTTTCTATATCTTCCTGAGTCTGCGCCATTCCACCCTTTTGCAAACGCTTTACCAATCCGCCATAACGCATATTAAATCCGGGAGGAAACACATTGCCTTCCAACATTTGTTGTTCTGCCTCAAAAGCAGACTGTAATGGATCGCCAGTAGCAATCATTCTTCTCTGTTCTGTCGGCATATAGGGTCCTTCATACTGATATTCGCTTTCTTCTCCCAATGCTTCCGGAGTATCCCAAGGAACATACATTTCACCAACCATTCCAGCACCTAACGATCCGATGGTATCCGGCAATCCTTCAGGACCTAATGCGGATTCAATACCTCCCATCAAATTTTGTCCGAAAGTAGGAGTAGCCTGTTGAACAACTTGTTCTGGTACAACTGAAAGAGCATCTGTAACTCCACTCATCATAGGTGATGCTCCACCACCTAAAGCCTGACCAATATCAGCAGCAGTTGTTCCAATAGCTTCAGGCACTGCCTCTGTTGCTCCTTTGCCAAGTAAATCAAGTCCTTCCGGCATAACACCTTTAAGCAGACCACCAGTAACACCACTCATAAGACCAGCAGTTAAACCTTCCTGTAAACTACCGCCTTCCGCTATTGTTCCAAGTCCACTACCTAAAGCCGATGCTCCTACTGTTCCTAATGTCGCACCTAATGCTGTGCCACCTAATAATGATGGTGCAAGCATGGAAAACAACAAGGGCAAAAATGCTTCAGGCTGTCCTGTATGTGGATTTGTGGTTAATTGCCCCGTAGGGGATAATTGCGCCAAAGCATCTACTTCTATAGGATTCATGTGTACCATCATGGTATCGCCATATCTTCCTCTTGAAGCCAGTTGATTCGCTGCTTCTTGCAGTGGGTTTGTGTTATTCATTGTGGTCTCCGTTTAATCTGTTTCTAACACACTCATAAAAATGTGAAACTTATTAGCTACACTCGCTGTCATTTTCACAATATCTGCCTCATCTAATACTAAAACTTCTCCGTTAGTAAGGAAAGCTTTTCTTGTTACTGTTGCAACAGTTTCCTTGTCCCATGTGACTGTAGCTGTTGCACTGCTATCCGTTAATTGCACTGTTAAATCAGTGTTACCTGTTGAAGAATTGTAAGCACTCATTGTTTTTACAATTGATACTTTATCATTAGGCACTGTATAAACACTAACTGCTGAAGTGGCAGTTAATGTTGTTACTACATTTTTATAATAATTAGCCATTACAATATGGCTTTATTTTTTCTTAGCTGCTTTAGCCTTTTTCTTGCCTTTCTTAACCTTTGCTGGTTTTTTCGGTGCAACTTTTTCCTTAGCTTCTTCTATTATCCAAGTTTTTTTACCCATTTTTCCTCCTATAATTTAATTAAGATAGATACCAATCAAAAACTTCTTGAACTGCCCTTATTTCATTAGGCGACTTCCATTGATTAAAATTTAAACGCAACTGATTAATTAGTCTAAAAAAATAAGTTTGCTCATACTCTCTTTTTGGCAACTCCAAAGGAACATTTACATTAAATGAATCGCTCATCTTCTACCATCCGCTTTTATATCAAAACGTGTATCACCCAATCGCCAAAGATTATCTGAATCAGTGCTTTCAATACGTATTCTCATTTGTCTTGCTCTTGCCCTAATATAAGAAACACCCGTAGTAGAACCAACAGATGCTGTAGTTGCCGTAGTTAAAGTGCCAAGAGGATAGTCCCTTGTTTTTATAGAATAAGTAATTGCCGGATCGCCTGAAGAGCCATAAAAATAAATATCAGGAATTAGCCTGTTTATAAACATGAACTGATCTCCATCCCCCGCATCAAAATCAGCACTCTCAATATAAGATGTCATTGCACTCTCATCATCATTAGATCCTGTTTCTTGGTTATAAAGATAATTTGTCGTGGTGCCACTAGCCCCCGCTGCCAAAGGATTAGAAATAGATGCACCTATATCCATCCAAGCAGTTCTAGGCATTGTTCCTATACTCCAAACCCTATCCAAATAATTATATGTTACATATCTATCTATTTCATCTGAAGATGAAGAACAGTAAAACCAACTAACTTCATTAAATTTTGCATTTCTCATTGCAAATACTTTATATATTTCATTATAATTAAAATTATCAAACACATAAGCCCTGACTGTACAAGGCAAGACCTGAATACCTCCCTCATAAACATAAAAATTATCCTTATCCATAAAATAAATAGCATTGTTTGCATTGGTACATGCTTGAGGAGAAACCATACTTACAGATTCACTGACCAAATTAATACCAAAAGTAAAAGGCGGTCCTATAAATTGCATGCTATAAATAGCATTATCAGTAAAAATTGCTATTTCCTGCCTCGTCCTTATTCCCCCTACAATTTTTGAACCTGCTGATAATCGTAGGCTTCCGGCAGTATTTGTCGTTGTCGGAGTCCAATCAGCAGCATCCTCTTGATTACACCATCTAACAAGCATAGGATCTTGAACAGAAGTTCCTATAGTATTGGCACCTAAACATATAATATGTCTATCTATTTCGGAAACTATAATTTGACTTGAAATAGTTGGAACATCGGAAGCATCTGATAAAGACGTAAAATTAACTGCCCTTGTTGAAACGCCATTAGTTGCATCCCAATAATAAATTCCCCCGTTTCTTGGATTGCAAACCATATCTTCTCCAAAATTATCCAACGTCCATAATCTTAATTGGTTTGTAAAAGACTGAGAAGCAGAAGAACCCCACGTTCCATCGCTCCATGTATTAACTCCCCAACCAACACCATAAATATATTCATCCAAACCTACATTCATTTGATAAGCACCAACAACGCTGGCACCGCCATTGCCGCTGTCACTGCTATTCGCTGTTACTTCATCGCCATCTGTGTCTTTGGCTTCAATGGTATAGCTGTTGGCGTTAACAATAGTTGCAATCTGGTATTCCTGATTTAATACTGTTGCCGTAATCAAGCCACCTAAAGTTGCTGCACCGCTATAAGTGACAAAATCGTTTGCCACTGCACCATGAGCCGTATCGGCTACAGTCAATGTAGCATCGCCATCACTGGCGGAAAAGGTCACATCGCCAGCAGATGTGGTAGCCCGAATCGGTGTAATGTCATTAAAAACATTACCTTGTAATATATATAATTTTAGATGGGTTCCCAATCCAATAAACTTATCACCCGCCAAAGAAACCCACTGATTTATTTTTCGACAAGACCCCAAAAAACTATTGGAAGTATTTTTATTCCAGCCACCTATCTTTTCCGGTCTTCCCGATCTAAACCTTATTTTATCGCCATCAAACCAGCCGCCTTCATTACTATAAGCAGTGCCTTCCTTGTTAATTCCGGGTTGAAATGTGTATCTGGATAATGGCATTACTACACAAATATAATTCCAGCCATCCCTACTACCAGAGTAATCAATGTGGCAACAATAAAATGTTCCAATCTTTTTACCCTGTTTATGATCTCAAGCCAGCGTTCT
>Ga0080013_1006621_pt1 | contig 10212 bp, 11 predicted proteins | sample ETNvirenome_6_85_FD_69236 | JGI IMG/M metagenome (GOLD analysis project Ga0080013, IMG submission 69236) | Marine viral communities from the Pacific Ocean - ETNP_6_85 (SPADES assembly) (version 2) | ecosystem: Environmental > Aquatic > Marine > Oceanic | place: Pacific Ocean | collected 2013-06-19
TCTAGATCCAGTACTTAGTGTAACTGGCGGTTTAGGTATTACTCTTACTGGTACTTCAGATAATGTAACAGTTAATGTAGATTATGATGGGTCTGCTGGTGGTAGTATTATCGAAGATGCAACAGATGGAACGGGTGTTGCACTTGCAACTGATGATACAATAATATTTCAAGATTCAAGTGATAGCATCGTTAAATTTGCTGAGTTATCACAATTAAACACATCAAACTTCCACCCTACTCTTGCACAAGTATTATCAAAGGGAAATACAACAGGTGGAACAGATCTAGCAGTTTCTGCTGGCGATGATATAACTTTCACAGATACATCGAAAGCTCTTTTTGGTGCATCTGGAGATTTAGAAATTTATCATGATGGGACTTATAATTTAATAGCAGCTACAGGGGCATCAGATCTAAGACTGTCAGCAGACGTTGTAAGGATTAAATCATCTGGCGATGAAAATATGGTAGTTGCAGTAGAAAATGCAGGTGTAACATTATATTATGACGCTCTTCCAAAAATTGCCACAGCAACAGGCGGTATTGATATTACCGGTGGTATTTATGACAAAGATACTTCTTTAGGGTCTGCTGGACAATATTTAACAAATTCAGGAGGTACAGAAATAGTTTGGGCGACTTTACCTACTTATGATAATTACCAATATTGGACAGCAACAGATGATGCAGCTAACACATATAATGTAACTTCAACGGCAACATTTGACTTTGATGCTGGTGCTGGTATTACAGCAGTAGTAGGTGCAGGCGCAGTAGTTATAACAAATACAGATTTAGGTTCTGACCAAACATTCTTTAAAACTGTAACATGTGATACTTCTAGTATTACTGCAACAGCTAATGATGACACTGCAATAATTACAGGTGCTGCAAATGAAATTAAAACTAGCGGTTCTTCTAAAACTATAACTCTTAGTTTAGCAGATGGATCTTACGCTGCATGGGGAACAAGCGGAACAAACTTGCAACTACCAGATGGAGCAACCGCTAAAACTCAATCCTCAGGAGATGATACTACTAAAATAGCAACAACTGCTTTCGTACAAGCAGCAATGACTGGTTTGTTAGAATTCAAAGGTGGATTTGATGCTGATGATGGTGCAATTGTTGGTGGTGGAAATTTAACAGATGGTGGTAGTAGAGTAGCAATTGCTGTTGGTGATTATTATGTAGTAACTGGTGATGGTGATTTCTACGGAAATGCATCTACTCCACTTACCACAGGTGACTCAGTAATATGTCAAACTCTTGCAGCAGCTGGTACATCAGTCGAAGCAGACTGGATTGTTGTTCAATCTGATACTGACTTAGCAACAGCAAGTACAGTAGGTATTGGCAATGTTGTTCCACAAACCGGTACAGTAACAAATTATATTCCAGATTCGATAACTGCAGCTTATAATGCAGGTACAGCAACACTAGGTGTTAGAGAAGCATCAGCAACGCAAGCTGGTGGTCAAATAGTAGCAGCGTCTACTCCACTGGTTGCAACCTATACAGGAAGTGGTGCTAGTAGGACAGTTACGTTAACTTATGATACAACAGCTAACCCTAATACGGCTTCAGTTGTTTTAAATGGTAGTTTAAGTTATGTAAGCAGATCTTACTCTGCTGGGTATACAACTTGGGCTGTAACAGTAACCAATGCTAATGTATTTGGTGGTGGTAGTGGTGTTACTACTACAGCTGAGGTTATAGATTCAGCAGGTCATACAGTATATTGTGATGTAACAAGATCTGGGGCTACTATAACATTCGGAGTTACTGGCGATATAGCAAATTCAACTTATACAGTATTACTTAGCAGAATATCATAATAAAATTAAATAAGACATGTCTATACAATTTTTAAATACCGGGAGTTTCCCAGACAACGCTAAATTAACTTTTGGTACGGGTTCGGATTTACAAATATATCATGACGGCAGTAATAGTTATATAAGTGATTTAGGAACAGGCAACTTAAGAATTAGAAGCACAAGTTTAAGATTAGAAAGCACAGATAGTTCTAATATGATAGTTGCTAATGGTGCTGATAGTGTTTCTTTGTATTATAACGCTGTTAAAAAATTAGAAACTACAAACACAGGTGCGGAAATAACTGGCGCTGTAACAGTTAGTGGTGGTACTGAAAATCTTTTAGGGAATTTTGTTTCAACAGATAGTATTGCAGAAATAAGAGTACAAGATGACACGGCTTATACTAGATTATTAAATGTAGGATCTCAGTTTAAAATAATGCCAAATGATGGTTCTGAAACTTTAATATTAGATGGTAGTGATGATTCAGCTACTTTTGCAGGTAATATAACTTTTAGTTCTGGTTCTGATATTATATTCCCTGATAATTTAGGGGCTGCTTTAGAATTTAAAGAAGGTAGTAATTTATATATGAGATTTGTTACTACAAATAGTAGTGAAGAAATCCAAATGGAAAAAGCTACAACCATATCAAACACTTTAAATGTTAGTAGTACTGCAACTTTTGCAGGAAACGTTCTTATTGGCCCATATACTGGTCAGTATACAATTGCTACAGGATTAAATATTGCTGAAACTTCGCCTACAATACAATTGTTTGATACAACAAATGACTGTATTTTAAAAATGTATTCACAGGATAGTAGTTCTGTTATTGGTACATATAGTAATCATCCTTTATTATTTTACACAAACAGTCAAGAAAGACTTAAATTAACACAAGCGGGCGACATACAGTTTTATGGTGATTTGGCAATTGAAAGTGCAACTCCATATATTACTTTATATGATACTGATAACTCAACTTCAATTATTTTTTCTTCTATTGGTGGGGCATTACAAGTTGATTCAGCATCTGACCAAATTTATCAAATTGGTAGTACAGAATATTTTAGAATTGCAACAACTGGTGCAACTTTTGCAGGGAATGTGGAAGTTACAAATGCTGGGAGTGGTGATGCAAAAGTAACTCTTAAATCGACAACCGGTGGTGATCCAACAATAGTATTTAATAGTGCTGCTGCAAATAGAAGTGGTGTAATGAAGTTCCAAGATAATGGAACCCAAGTGGGTGAAATAAAATATGTTCACAATGGTGATTCTTTGGAATTTTATACTGGTGGTGCTTCGACTGCCTCCCATTTAGAATTAAAATTAAAAGAAAGTGAAGGTGCAACATTTAGAACAAAAGTTGGTATAGGAATAACACCATCAACTAAATTACACGTATATCAAAATGATACAAATGCTAATGAAGTTATGGTTGAAAATGATGGGACTGGTGATGCTGGTTTAACATTACGTTCAGATGATAATGTAGATGGTAGTACTTTTGCTTTTATAAACTTTGATGCTAATAGTAGTACTGATGGTAATACTCGTTACGCAAGAATAAGAGCATATATTGAAGATAATACACAAGACACGCAAGATGGTAAATTATTATTTACTACGATAAAAAACGCAAGTGATTTCAATCAACTAACATTAGATAGTTCAGGGGCAACTTTTGCAGGAACTATTACTACAACAGGTACATTAACAGTTGATAGCGGCCATGTAAATATAGACAGTGGTTATTCATTTCAATGGGGTGATACCCATGAAAGAATAGAACAAAGTGATGGTAAAATAGAATTTTTTACTAATAATACCCAGCAAATGACCTTAAGTGGTAGTAGTCTTGGTATTGGAACTGATAGTCCAGCGGCTCTTTTAGAAATTGCTGGTTCTGGTGATGCTTTAAGAATAGAATCAACAAATGCTGGCACGGCTGGTGCCCAAATAGATTTATTACATTTTACAGCTTCACCTGCTGATGATGATATTCATGGTTTAATTAACTTTGGTGGTTATTATACTGGAACAACATCGGTTTATGGTTCACAAATAAAAAGTGTTTGGTCGGATGTTTCAGATAGAGATGCGGAGTTACAATTCTTTACTAATAACGCGGGTACATTAACAAAAGCATTAACTTTAGATACTGGTCAAAATGCAACTTTTACAGGAAATGTAGAAGTACAAAATAGTCAATTAAAGGTTAGAGATACAAGTAGTAATCTTCAACTAACAATGCAAGCCTCTGTTGGTGGTGTTAGTAGAATCATGGCACATAATAACAACCTAGGCTCAAACCATGATTTAGATATTGTTTCTACACAAATAGATTTTCTCACTGGTTCTATATCAGGAAGTGATAATTCTCGTGCTCTTTTCTTAGATTCATCTAGGAATGCAACTTTACAGGTAGTGTGCATTTAGATAGTGACTCGGCTCAACTACAGCTTGGTGATGATAATGATATGCAGGTTTATCACAATGGATCAAATGGATTTATAAATAATGGAACAGGAAACTTATATTTAGATGTTACAGGATCAGATGATATGGTATTTAGATATAAATCTAATGATGTAGCTATGACTATTGATGGTGGTGCTTCTAGTATAATAACTTCAGTATCACTTCGAGCAGATAGTAGTATAGTATTAAATGGGGATTCTAATATAGTATTAGATACTTCAGTTTCTTCTGGAGAAAGTTCAGGTACTATAATTAAAGCTGGAACACATATGTCTGCTTTAGTTGCAGGAAATCTTTATTATGCGTCTAATTCAATGGGTAGTTTACAATGGGCAGGAACTGATGCTGACACAGGAACTAAAAACATGATAGCATTATCATTAGGAACTGATGCTGATGTTGATGGGATGTTATTAAATGGAATTTATCATAAAGCTAGTCATAGTTTCACTGTAGGTTTACCTATTTATATATCAACAACTCCTATGTCAATGACAAACACAGCGCCAAGTGGATCTGGGGATTATGTAAGGGTAGTTGGTTATGCTATAGATTCTAATCATATATATTTCTGTCCAGATAATACATGGGTTGAAATTGCTTAAAAAATAAATTATGGCAAAAATAGATGCAAGTAAATATGGATATGCTAACTCAGGTAATATAACTAGTAGTTTTACTAATGCAAGAGAAACAGGTAGCTCTGCTACAAATCAACCGACAGGCGCTGATGTAAAAGTAGCAGATTTCTTTACAGATGCAGGTAAAGGCCCTAGATCATGGAGATTTTTTAGATTTTTCTGTGCATTTGATACATCTAGTTACTCAAGTGGATACACTATATCAAACTTAACATTTAATTGGAGGAACACGGGTAGCACTACGTGTACACCATCAATATGTTTTCCTACTTTTATTATTGTAAAATCTACAGCCCAAGGAAGTGCTGATACTGATCTATCTACTAGTGATTATTATTCAAGTGTAGTTTACAGCACAGCTTATAGTAGTAACACTAATTTATCAACTTCTGCAGGAGATTCTTCTATTAGTTTAAATTCTACAGCTATAACTGATTTTGGAACAGGTTTATTAAAAGTAGTAATGGTCCAATATGGTAATGATTATAGCGATACCACTAGTACATCAAACATGCAACAAGTAGCTTATGCTAATTTTGATGCAGGAGGTTCTGGTTATGTACCTTATATAGAATTTGATGCTGTACAAACCGGATATGATAATGATGTATTAGGTGTTTCTTCAGGAAATATCGACGATGTGTTAGCTGTAGCAACAGAAAATATTGACAAAGTATTAGGTGTTTAAGTAAAAAACGAGAAAAACAAGTAATTATAACATATAACCGCGTATAAAATATACCCTGCTCGGGCAGAGCAATAAACCAAATATAAACTTAAAACCAAAATTATGACGTTTTATTATCAGACTAGAACGTGGAATAGTCAACCACAAATTTCACAAGAAACCAAGAACCTTTGGGAACATGTTTCTCAAAAAGCTAATTGGAGGATTGTGCAATTACCAAACGGTTTTTATCAAACCGAATACCAAGATCCGAACGAAGAAGATACTTGGCACGACGTTACGAGACGCGAAACAATGGAAGGGGCAGAGCAAGCTATTGATTCATCAGTAGAGCATTATGCTAAAAAACTAGAATTTGTTAACGGACCAAAAGTCGTGAAAACCTTTAAATAAAAATTAAATTAAATTCAATTAAATTATGTCAGACTTAATAGTCAAAAATCTTAGCTTTGGCAACGAGGCTAAAGATAAAGTGTTTAAGGGGATAGAAAAACTCACTAAAGCTGTTAGCTCTACATTAGGGGCTAGCGGCAAGTGTGTTATTATGGAAGATAGTAGTGGTAATCCAATTATAACAAAAGACGGAGTAACCGTAGCTGATTCTATAATATTAAGAAACCCTATAGAAAATATGGGTGCTACGCTTTTAAAAGAAGCGGCCCGAAAAACAGTTAAAGAAGCTGGAGACGGCACAACAACTGCAACCCTATTAGCTTATGCTATATTAGAAGAAGCTTATAAATTAGAAGATAAATTCTCAACTAGAGAAATTAAAAACGGGATTAATAGTGCGGTTAAAAAGGTTACACAATATTTAAAAAATATTAGTATGCCTGTAAAAGATAATATGATAGATCAAATCGCTACGATTTCGACTAACAATGATAAAAAATTAGGAAAACTAATAGCTGATGCTTTCCGCTCTGTTGGAGAAACTGGTATAGTCATAATGGAGCCTTCTAGCCTTGGGGTAACAGAAGTAGAAGTAGTAGAAGGAGTAGAATATGAAAAAGGATTTGCCCATGCTAATTTAGTTAATAATAAAGAAAAGAATGCAGTAGAATTAGAAAACTCTTTAGTTTTAATAATGGAATCAAGAGTGGATTCTATAAGACAAATTCAACCTGTATTAGAACATGTAATAAAGGGAAATAAATCTCTATTAATTATTGGAGAAATTGATACCCCAGTATTATCTGCTTTGGTAATGAATAAAATGAAGGGAAATATAAAAATAAATGTTATAGATCCCCCAGCTTATGGATTACGAAGACGAGAAATACTAAATGACTTAGCTTTGCTTACAAAATCTACTATAATCAATGAAGATCTAGGAGATGATTTAAATTCAATAAATATTGATTACTTAGGATCTTGTAAAAAAATATCTACTACACAAGATAAAACTATAATTCAAGTTAATGAAATTGATGATGAAATAAAAGATATTATAAATAAAATCAAAAAAGATTTAAAGAAAAAGAATAAACCTCATATAACTATTGGGTTAGAAAAACGATTGGCTAGATTATCAGCTAAAGTTGCAGTAGTTAAAGTAGGGGCAAATTCTGATATTGAATTAAAAGAAAAACAAGATCGAGTTGAAGATGCTATTTGCGCTACTAAAGCAGCAATAAAAGAAGGAATTGTGCCCGGTGGGGGAATTGCTTTATTAAATGCAGCTGTTAATATAAAAGAAGAAGGGGAAACTGAAAAAATATTAACTAAAGCTATTTTAGCACCATTTAAAACAATATTAGAAAATGCTGGATTAGACCCAGTTCTTCCTATCAATAATGGGGAAGGAATGGATGTGGTTACAGGGAATATGGTAAATATGGTTAAATCAGGGATTATTGATCCTTTGTTAGTAACTAAAAGTGCTCTTATAAATGCTGCTTCAGTAGCTGGTACTATTTTATCTACTGATTGTGTAATTAATAATATTAGAATTGATGAAAGCACTAGGTAGAAATTTAATAATAGAAAAAATTGAAGAAGGAACCACCGAAACTAAGGGTGGATTATTATTAGCTGAAACTCATAGAGAAGATATAAGATATGTAAAAGCTAAAATAATAGAAGTAGGGGATGAGTTAAATATCTTACAAAAAGGAGATATTATATTTTATGATAAACATGCTGGTCATAAGATAGAAATGGAAAATAAATCATATCATGTTATTAAATCACATGATGTAGTTGTTGTTTTATGAAAAAGCTAGATGCAAATGATCTTAAAGATCTAGATTTGTTAAAACATTACCGTATAATACGCAAATGGGCTTCCAGGAACAACAGCTTAAAAGAAGCAGATTTAGAAATATTAATATATTTAGATTGTTTAGATTTATTTACAAGAAAGGATTTTGAATTAGGCGTGTATTCTTATAGTTGGGATAATAGAAGATGGAGTAGATTAATACAAGGTGATTGGGTAGTGGTATGGAGAAATCGTAATCGCACAACACAAAAATATAATATTTACAAAGTATCTTTTAAAGGCAAACAACTAATAAATAAAATTTATCGTATTATGTTAGGTCAAGAAAAAATACCTACTAGTATTAGAAGAAATAATATAATAAAAGGAAATTCATATATGGACAAAGTATTAACTACGGCTATATATAATGTAAATAAAGACAAACATTAAAAACAAAATTATGCACAACAAAAAGTATGATCCAGCAATGGAAAAATTAAAGCCTGGAACAAAAGTTGGTATAGTTGGAGAATCTCATATATGGGATGGGCCACTAGATCAAACTGGGAGACCTCATGGTATGGGTTCTAGTTCAGGTATTACAGGTATGCAAATATTAAAAGCAGACGTACCTTATAAAAGCCTGAATGCGGTTTTATGCGCACAAGGTGCAGTAGGTAAATATTAAAAAAATTAAGAAATGAGTAAATATACAAAAGCAATTAAAGTTATCCCTAGTGATACAATTAATATACCTCAACCTGGTGTTTTAGACAGTGGAACTAGTACAGCAGGCGCTGGTGCTGGTGAAATAACAGACACTGGTGCAAAATGGACTAGTGCAGAAACAAATCCTCTAGGTTATAATATTAATGAAGGGGATGTTATATATGATACAACAGACACAACAATATCTCAAGTAAGTTATGTTGAAGATGATACAACTATTAAAATAAGTAATAATGATTTTCAAGGAGTTACACATGGTTACCAAATATATCAGGGTAATGTAGGTGGTGATAACGTTTATGATTTATTAGTAGGAGCAGCGCCGGGTGGTGATGTAACAGTTGTTATAGACAGTGGTGATGAAATAATTATCCCTCAAGCAGCAATGGCTGTAGGAAACGTAATAGAACTCGGTGTTATTAGAGTAAAAGCAAGTGCTGAGGCTACAGCAGCTAAATTTGTAGCACTACAATAAAATAAAGAAATCATGGCATATACACAATCAAACAACCCATTTAGTGGACCTGCTAAAGTAGGTGATACTAAAGACCAAGACGAAGCTGGTGGGAGTAATGCAGGAACTTATGGTGAAAGTGATGGACCGTTTTGTGGACCTTCAGGAGGATCTCCAGCAGGAACATATCCAATGGGAAAAGACGGTAAAAAAGATATAGGAAGAGGAAGAGCTGCATTAGCATACGCGAACAAAGCTCCTGATCCATCTGGAATTAGAGCTTGCGTTTTACGTAATTTTCCACAACTTAAAAAATAAAAATAATGGAAACAAAAAAAGGACATACTGGTAGTTACTCTGGTAACCACCCTAGACACTCAATGGATCATGCTCATACAAGAGTTGATGCTAGCAATTATAAAGCATCTGAAAGAGATGACGCAGCACATATTAGTTATCTTAAAAAAGATGTAGAATGGGATGCGCATCATGGTCATAGTGATGAAAACATGACTGCTGATGAGAAGCATATATCTAAATTAGCAGGAGATATGAAGTATGATAAAGAGCAGCATGGAGCTGCAAAAAAAAAAGAAGGGGCTAGTCAAGTAGGTCCAGATGGTAGACCTATAGATTATAATCAAGCTCCATCAGCTACTTATAGAGGGTATGGTGATATTCCACAACATTTAAGATTTGGAGTTCATTCAGCTGCTGCGTTAAGTAATAGCGAAGCAGGTACAAATCCATTTGCTGGTACTGGACAAGATCCATTTAATCAACATTTTACTACAGATAACTATAACCCTAGCAACGAAGCCTTAGGTATTCACAATACACCTATTAGTAATTGGGGTAATTATATGCCTAGTAACAATCTAAGTAATCAAGTTATATCACAGCAAAATCTTAGAAACCCACTTACTGGAGAAGTAGGTCCAAATGCTATAAATGTGTCGGTTGGGAATTCAAGAAAAGAGCATTTTGCAAGACACAATAGATTAGGATAAAAAATAACAGTATGAGAACTGTATAAAACTCAAGTCAAACAAAAACAACAACAAAATCAAAAACAACAACAAAATGGCAAGATTTATTAAATTTAACATTCAAAATGATGGAAACGGTTTAACAGCTGGTTCTGGGTGGAGATATGTTAACGTAGACGACATTGAAAGCGTATA
>Ga0080013_1006622_pt1 | contig 10211 bp, 1 predicted proteins | sample ETNvirenome_6_85_FD_69236 | JGI IMG/M metagenome (GOLD analysis project Ga0080013, IMG submission 69236) | Marine viral communities from the Pacific Ocean - ETNP_6_85 (SPADES assembly) (version 2) | ecosystem: Environmental > Aquatic > Marine > Oceanic | place: Pacific Ocean | collected 2013-06-19
GAGAAGAAACAAGGAACGACAGGCTTATCAAGCGGCATTAGCCACACAACAGCAACCACAACCTACAGTAGTTCAGGAAACCATGATGGAATTTGGAGGTGGTCAGCCTATGGGTGGTGTTCCTGATGTCGATCCCAATATGATGCAGAATCAAATGATGGCACAACAAATGCCACAACAACAAATGCCTCAGCAAATGCCACAGGGACAACCTATGGCTATGAAAGCAGGTGGTGCAATTCGGCATCAGAATGCTGGACAGATTGCGCCTTGGGAAGTAGCGATGGCAGAAGAAGGGTACATGATTGATCCTGAAACTGGTAAACCTGTTGAAACACCAAGAGAGTGGGGCGTTCCACAAATGTGGCAAAACATGAGTCAAGGAGAAAAAGCAGCATTAGGGATTAGTGGTGCTCTTGCTGCCGCGCCAATACCCGGTGGAAGAATTATGGCTTTACTGAAAGGTATTCCTACTGTAATGAAAGCATGGAGGGCAAAAAAAGCAATTGAAATGCCTATAAGAACAGGGCTTGGAAAAATAACAAGACCTCTTTATCAGACTCAGCCGAGAACCCAAGGAAGATATTCTAAAGATTGGGAGCTTGGGGAAAGAATTACAAATTATCTTAATCCTAAAAGAACAGAGTTTTTGACTAGAACTGTACCAGCAGCAGGGATTACTGGGGTTGTTGGCAGTAATTTTGGTTTGGGAGCAGAAGCCGGAGCTGAAATGTCTCCGGATCAGCAAGAGATTTTTAATAAATATTTAGCAGAGCAAGAAAAAAAAGAAGCCGTTAAGAGCAAGGATCAAGATCGATATTCCTATCTTTCGGAACAACTGGAAAAAACAATTAGGTCACCTGAAGAAAGAAGGTCAGCGCTTCAAGGGGCTGCTTTAGCTCAGATAGGCGCTGGTATTGCAGGTGGAGATGTAGCTGGTGGCTTGGCAAATGCTGCCGCAATGGTTTCCAAAACACAGGCACTGGAAGATGAACAAGCAGCAAGAGCTTATGGCACATTGCTTGAAGCAGAAACAACAAGGGAAAGAACAGTATCGATTGCACAAGAAAAGAAAATTACTCTTCAATTAAGTTTATTAACCGCTATGATGGAAGCTGGTGTTGTGATGTCAGACCCCAAAGCTGTTAAAGCGTTTTATGCCTCTCTTCCTGAAGGAATACAGGCATATTTGGCAACAGGCGAAGGGCGTGATTTTACCGCTAATATGCCACAAACCAAGGAAGAGCTTGACGCTTTTGTAAAAAATCTAACGAAGAGCGCGTAATGCCAATTCTTAACCTCCCTGACGGAAAGGTTCTCAATATCCCAACTGGGATAGGCGAAGCAGAAGCTGATCAGCTTCTTAATGAACTCGCTGAAAGATACCCAGAACACTATGCTCCAGCTCAGGAGCGAACACCACTTGGTCACTTAGCAGAAATAGGAAAAGGAATCCCTAGAGGGTTTCTCAGTGGATTTGCATCTGCTGGAGAAGGTCTTGCCAATCTGTTTGATACAGATAATGATAATATTATTTCTCAAGGATTAAGGGGCTTTCAGGACTCTCTGGACGAGAGTTTCCTTGGCACCAATGAAGCCTATCGTGATTCCTATTCAGCAAAACTTGGTCAGGGACTAGGTTCTTTTGCAACCTTCTTTACCCCCGGATTAGCTCTCAAGGCAGCAGGTCTTGGTGGTAAGACTGTTGCCCAGATACCTGAGTTAAGCAAAATAGCAGGCGTTCCTTTTCTCGGTAAAACACTAAGGGGAGCGCCTCGCAGGGTTGAAACCTTGGGCGCGGCAGCCATTGCTGTTCCAATGGGAATATCAGAACAAGGACAAAGGCTTGAGCAGGCTCGAAAGGAAGGAGAAGAAGTTGGTACAGTAAGAGAATTTATTTCTGAATTGGGTGGTGCTGGAATTGGATTGACAGAATTGCTTCCTGTAGAGAGGCTTTTAAAGGGGGTTCGTGCTTCATCAGCAATGAGATTTGAGCTTTTGCCAGCCTTGGCATCAGCCCTTGGACAAGGAGTAGCAGAAGGAGGTCAGGAGGTTTTGGCAAGTGTTATGCAGGATGCAGTTGCCAGAGGTCTTTACAATCCTAATCAGGAGATTGCTGGAAGCCTTTGGGATGAATTGACTGTTGGTGGTGGCGTAGGTGCAATCGCTGACTTCTTTATGAGTGCGATTGGTGGCAGAAGATTTTCCAAAAATAAAATGGACGAAGAAAGCCTGCGTAACAAACAGGTAGAGGAAAAACAGGCTCCTGCTGTAAAAACACAGGAAGACCTGATGCCGAATACATCTAATCTTCCGGTTCCAATTGGAGATGTTATTAATTTACAGACAGACCCAAATGCCATCGGTCAGGTCTTGGAAACACTGAGGATTGCAGGCATAGGAAATCCAGAAGCTGGACTGGCTGTTGATTATTTTTCTAAGGTTTCTGCTGACGGAATGGGTTTCGATGTCGTTAATCCAGATAATAATGTAGTTATTGGTACCTATCAAACACAGGAAGAAGCAAGCAGAGAGGCAGGAAGGCTTAGAGACCAGAGTTACAAAAATGTTTTGGAGCTTGAAGGAAATGAAAGGCTTCGTATGGCTGGTCTACAGGGAAGCGGATCAGCACAGATTATGCTGAACAGAATGATTGATCCAGACTATTCTTACATTCCTGTGCAAACTATTGCAAATTACGATAGCGAGATTACTGATAAACAAGTGCAGAACGCCAGAGTTGTTTTAGGTGAAATCGTTAGAACTGAAGGGCGACTACCTTCTAAAATTATTGATCCAGCCTCTTCTCGCGCAAGAGGAGCTTTTGAGGTTTTCAAAGAAAGGGCTGCGAAGAAAAAACTTCCAGTCAAGGGCTTTTATTCTCCAGCAGAAGCCAGAGAGCTTCTTGATAAGCAAGACTTCAATGAGCTAATGGATGATATGGCTGATACCAGCGATATAACACGAACATTTTTTGTAGCTGACTTGAAAAGAAAAGTATCTCCACGGGTGTTTCGGCAAACAGATAGCAGATTCAGGGAATGGTTTCGATCTCAAAAAATAAAAACAAAAGACAGACCGAAGGTTGGAACTGCCAACATACCCCAGACAGTTACAAAGAAAATGTTTGTCGATCTGGCAGCACAAAAGAATATTTTATTGGATGTAAACTCTTCAGGATTCAAGCAGTTTTTAGAAACCTATACTGGAGAGAGGAGCTTCAAAGACCTTAGCGCTGCACAGAAAAGGCTGGCTTACGCTAAACTGGCTACCATTCCTACGTTTGCCATTGGCACTACGCCAACCATAACCTCCAACGCACCAATGCCTTTCCCAAATTTTGATAAGCGTCCCTATAGCTTTGACCAACTCAACGCTGTCTATCAGCGATCCCTTACCAATCCAGATCGGATTGTATCCCCCACAACCATTGCAAGACAAACAGGACTTGACAAGAAGTCTGCTACAAGACTGTTTGAAGACCTTGTTGAAAGCGGCAGGCTCAAGCCTCAGTTTTTTCCAGCAACCAAAGAAGTTCAATATTTTACCCCACAGGGAAGGTTGTTTAATACTAGAGGAGCACCATATAGAAGCAATCAAGGGTTCTTGAAAACCGAAGCACAGCTCAAAGTTACAAGAAAGCCTAAATACAAAGGCAAATGGATACCAAGAAATCCAGAGGAGCTATCCACAGAATACACAAGAGACCTTACTTCCAAGAATGAAACACTAGAAGAATATGGTGCTCGCTTGACTGCGCTTGGGTTTAGTCCAGAGCAGGTGGAACAGTTGGTGGAAAACGAAAGAGAGAGACAGGAACAAGAGGCGAGACCGATTATAGTAAATGTCGGTGGCAAAGCCATTACAGAAAAGGCTCTCAAGCATAGGCAGAAAATAAAAGACAAGAAAGAAACAATGGAAGACAGGAAGGTTAGTTTTACTGCTGCAATGAACAAGGTTGCCAAACGACTGAATGTTCCCAACAGGGTTAAAATAAATGTCGTTGAAGATATAAACAAGCGTGGTGATTTTGGTAGCTGGAGCCTTGTGCAGAAAGACTTTCGTGATCCTACAGGAGAAATTATTTTAAGTGTAAACGCTGCCAATCCTGATGGCACACTTGCTGAAGAAGAGATATTGGAAAGGGTCAGTAAGACAATGAACCATGAGACTGTCCATGCGCTCAGAGACCTTGATCTGTTTACAGACAGGGAGTGGATGATTCTTAGTAGTTTTGTAAAAAGAGCAAAGATTTCTCCTCTCGCTGACGAAAAAGGGGCACAGCTTGGCAAGACTTGGTTTGATAAAGGCAAAGCCCTGTATCCTGATTTGACGGATGTCCAGCAAACTGAAGAGGCGGTAGCCCTGTTGTTTGAAGAATACGCAATGAACCCAGAGATTGTTACCGGCAGACCCAGAACACTGATGGAAAAAATTGCTGATTTCTTCAGATCAATTATCTATGGATCAAGTCTTGCAGGGTTCAGGTCGCCTATTGAAATATTCCAAGACATTGAGTCTGGATTGATTGGTGGAAGAAAGGTAGGTGAAATTCGCAGTCTCAAGGAACTTGATCGTGAAAGCGCCAAGCAAACTGTTGAAGGTAAGGTTATTGTTCAGGCTGGTGGTGAAGAAGAGGTTCTTGACGAAGCGGTTGCTGCTAGAAGACCTAGTGTGAGTATTAAAGATTTGCGTAAACAAAATGCAGATATGCAAAGAGGCACAACAGAGCGGATGATTAACGAAACCGATAAAGCGCTTAAACACTTTTCTACGATGCAAATAGGAGATTTATATTACGCAATAAATGCAGATGGAGGCAATTGGGTTGTTCCTCATAGAGTTTCTGAAAAGATCAAGAAGAGTGATGTTTTGCTTTGGAGCAATCAGTCTGAAATAGATGGTTGGGTTAAGGATCATATAAAAACTCTTTCAGAACAGGAAAGGGCAGTTGGCAGAGAATATGCAAAAGCCGCTGCACAATTGCCTGCTTACAATGAACCACAATATCATGCAAGAGAATTGGCTGTAGCTTATGGAAATCTTGATTTAGATAAACTAAGAACACATTCTAATTATTTTAGAAACGCTACTATGTATGCCCCTGCTGGTGTTGATTATGCAACTAATTATGATAAATTGCTCTCGGATGCAAACAAGATAGATGCTCGATATGATGCTGTTGAACAGCCTGTATCAATGGCAAAGAGAGCCGAACCAGAAACCCTTTGGTTAAACCCACAGCAAAGACGAGTGAAAAGAGAGACAACTTATCTGGCAGATGGGATTCCAGAAGATATATTGTATAGCGTGTATGCCGAAAACGAGAAGAATCCAGATGGAAAACAGTTGCAACAGGGCTTGATAAACTCTCTCACCACAGATAGACAGAAGAAAAAAGCGGAAGGCTACAACATTCCAGATTTTGAAACGCTGAGAAGAAAGCTAAGCAGCGCATTGAGACAGGGAGCAGACGCTAATTGGTACAGGAATTTTGGTATGGGAGTGGCAACCAAAATTGGTTTTGCCAACATGCATGAGTTTTCTGCGCTCTATGCAGCTACCAGTCCCAAAACAGAAGTTACTCAAAACATTCAGGAAACGCTGGATGTCATGCGCATTGCCAGAGAGATTGATCCTGTCGAAGAAAGCAAAAAGTTTTCTAAAGAGCTTGATAAAGTTATTACGTTTCCATACTCAACCAAGAAAAACGCAATCCTTAATTTTTACAAGCGTGGCTATTACACCACGGTCTCAAAAGGAACGCTGAAAACTCCAAACTATGCAGAGACTGTCTTGAATATGGCTGACAATGTGTTTTCTCCTTGGGCGGTGATGGACAGCCATATGTTTGAGCTTCTTGGAATGCCCAAAGAAGGGGCAACCGAGAGGGAGTATCGATATGCTCAAGGAATGATCCAGTTGTTGGCAAGCGATCAAGCCTACGATGTCTACGATGCTGAGGGCAATTTTGTTCGCACAAGAAAACTGGAACCACATGAAGCTCAAGCAGCGTTATGGGCGTACCAAAGAAATGGTCTTGAAGAAGGTGGAGCATTGCCTGATGAGTCTGATTTTGACTTGGCTATGAGAAAGAATGCCAAGAAGATGGAACAGCTTCAGGCGGTCATTAACAGAGATGCGCCACTGAAAGATTATTTCATTCAAGCACCTAGACCTCACTATATCGGTGGTGAAAGCAATAATCCATACAGTACCTATGATTTAGACAAGCAGGTTTATCTGTCTAGGCTCGCTATGGCTCCGAAGGTCATTATAGAAACGAAAGCTGGCAGATCAAGAAAGTATATGCCAGAGGGTCTTGAGCTGTCTATGGACGAGTGGATAGACTATCATTCGAGGGTTAAGGAATCCATCGTGGACAGGGATGGACAGATAACATTTTTAAGGGAGCTGGGAATACCACACACCTTTGAAATGGGATTTGGCACTTACGAAAATGAGTTGAGTCCGAACTTTGTTCTCAAGTTACCTACATTAGATTATGCAGAAGCCCAAGACGTTGGTGCAATTCTGGCAGATGCCTTCATGCAGGATTCAGTTGCCACTGGCTATATGCAACCCAACGGTGCAAACAGGACACTGCTTATTTCCAAACCTGATGACGCTGCTTTTACGCAGGAAGACCTGACTGAATTTAACAGAAGGCTTGAAGAGCTGAGAAGAGCCACAGCGTGGGGTGACGATGTTACTGTTGATTATGCCTTAATGGGAAGCAACCAAAATATGATAGTCATAGGTGATCCAGCCAGTTGGGGTGTTAGCAGTGCAGACTACAGGTCTGCTAAACTTGGAGAGTTGGCAGAAATGGTGTTGCCTATTGCCGAGACATTAGGGTTTAATATTAAACGATCACGATTAAATACGGAGTTAATAAATTATGAACAAGAAGATACAGCAGGAAACCCAGAGTATGGATATAGATCAAAAGTTGGACAGCTTAGGCATAGAGGAAGTTTCCCCGGAACACCCAATATACAAAGAGCCGCCATTCGTGATCTTTACCTCCCCGTCTGGAAAACCTACCAATCCCTCCTTAAAGAACAAGGCGCAGAACCCCAAGACTTAATTCCCCCTTGGGAAAAGGCTGGCAATGCTGTTGGCTCAAATCTTGGTGTCGAGATTAAAATTGAGGAAGCGGTTGCAGAAGTTGAAAACATTGTCAAAGGTATGGCGAGAGGCACAATTCCATTATGGAACACAAACGCCAGCCCGCTTGCGATAGCCTCAGCCTTTAACCATATTGATGCTAAACTAGACCAAACTAGCCCAGAAGAATGGACAGCCCATGATGTCATTGACAATTATGAGTTAAGCCCAGAAAACGATGCCACTTTTTCGAGAAGGGTTCCAGATGAAATTTGGGATAGTGAGTTCAGTGATCTTAGGACAGTAATCTATGGCAATCCCAAAGAGGGTGAGCCCATAGAGGTTCCTGATGAAACCCCATTCCAGAGTATGCTCAAGGGAGTTTTGAATCGTGATACATTCTCCGAGAGGTTTGAGTCACTAAGGGCAAAGTTTGTCGATAACTGGGCATCTTGGGAAAGAACCTCAAAAGAGGCGCAGAGAGTCTTGGGGGTAACTTACCTTGCCGACCTTGATGCCGTTGCCGCTATAAGGTTCTCTGACCGTGCTAGAGGCATTATGGCAAGAGGACTAACTAGGGGTGTGCCAGCAGTTATAGAAACCGAGGGCGGTGGAAGTTTTGTCAAGGTAGTGCCATTCGTTGGCACAAATGGTAAGGAAGTCGGTGGATTGGTTCAGATACTAGCACCTCTTTATAAGGAACAGGCAGCAAACCAAAAGCCTATGGAGAAATATTTCCATGCCTATGCGGTAGTCAGGCGTGGTACAAGGCTCAACAAGGAAGGAAAAGCAACACCAGTTACTGAAAACATGAAGGCTCAAGCTAAAGAGCTTGCCAGAAAATATCCCGTCATCAAGGAAGTCTATGACAACTACCAGAAATGGAACAATGAACTCCTTGATTTCGCAGAGAAAACAGGAATCTTGAACCAAGAAGAAAGAATGTTGTGGCAAGACTATTCCGACTACTATCCATTCTACAGATACTTTCCTTCGGATGAAAAATATAAATACAGGGGACCAAAACTTGGAAGCGCGTTGGTTGGGGAAAGCCCATTCAAGAAAGAATTGACAGGAAGTTTTGCTCCAATCAATGAGGATATGCTTACTGCATTGACTAGAAACTCACTGTCCATTGTTACCAGAGGAATGAGGAATGTTGCCTTACAACGTATTATGCGTGATGCTGTCACCATTGGTTCGGCAACGCCCATAGACGCAAGAGATGCAAAAAAAGGTGCTCCAGATATAGTTTATTATCAGGAGAATGGTCATGGAACTGAGCGTTATTTTACAGTCCACGATCCTGCGCTTATAAAATCAATGGAAGCATTCGGTTCTTCTGGATTGGGGAACATAACAAAAGTATTATCAATGCCAGCAGGATGGTTGAGGGACTTGGTTACACGGAGTCCAGACTTTATCATTGCCAACCTGTTGCGTGATACCCTCTCTGCTTATGTTACTAGTGGTGCAAACATGGTTCCTGTTGTTGATACCTTCAAAAACTTTGTTGGCTCAAGGGAAGACATGGACACGCTTGCTGATTTTGGTGTAGTTGGCGGATATGATTTTTCCAATGATCCAGAAAACATAGCGGCATACATATCAAAACTTTTACAAAAAGAAGGGCAGTCTGTTCTTGGAGGAATATCTGTCAAAGATGGTGTTAAGAAAGCGTGGGATTGGCTGGGAGACATTACCACCAAGTCTGATGCTTCTACCAGAATGGCGGCTTATGATCAGGTTTTGAAGGAAACATCCAACGAAGCTGAAGCCGCTTATCAGGGAATGGAAATTATTAACTTCTCAAGAAGGGGATCAAGCTCACTCTTTAGAATTTATGCATCGGCAGTACCATTCCTTAATGCAAGGATACAAGGCTTGGATGTGTTTTACAGATCATTAAAAGGGGAATATTCTGCTTACAGGGGAAAAAATACACCGGGAGACATAACCCAAAAAGCATTAATAAGAGGCGGTTATCTGTTTGGTATGACAGCCCTGTATTATGCTATGTTTAGCGACACCGATGAATATAAAAACGCAAGAAGGGAAGTCAGGGACGACAACTGGATAATCCCTTATGCTGATGGTATTCCAGCCCTGAAGATTCCTATTCCTTTTGAGGTTGGTGTTATCTTCAAGGTCTTTCCAGAGAGGCTTATGGATAATCTCATGGGTGAAAGCACGATAGATGATGTTTATGAAAGCTATAAGAGACAACTGGCAACATCTTTAAACATTCCAATTCTGGAGCCATCGCTTGGTATACAAACCCTTGCGCCATTGGTAGATGCGTATATTAATTTTGACAGCTATACCCGAACAGATATTGTTCCTTATTATATGGAAGAGGGTCAGGAGGCAGGGTATCAATCCAGATATTCCACCAATGAACTCACCAGAATTTTAGGTGAGGCGTTTAACATATCGCCAATCAAGTTGGAGTATGTTCTCAGGGGCTATGGCGGTTCTCTCGGCTCTTATGCGTTGACTGTTGTTGATGCAATGACAAGAGCGTTTTCAGACAGGGATTTGATCCCACAGAACATAGATCGCTATCCTATTATAAGGCGGTTTTCCCAAACCCCTCAAGGCGGTGGGTTGCAACAGCAATTCTACGAACTAAGAACAGAAGTTAATAAGTCAGTGCAGACATTGAACTCTCTCAAGAAAGAGAAGAGGATGGATGAATACAGGGCTTACAGAGAAACTCATGCTGATTTGCTTAGGTTGCGTACACCTATTTTAGCCATTGATCGTTACATGAAGAACTGGAGAAAACGCAGAGACAATGTGCAGAGATCAAAAACCATACCACCACAGAAGAAGAAAGAGTTGTTGTTGCAGATGGAGATAGAGAGAGACAGACGACTGGCTTCTGTTCCGGCACTAAAGAAGAGAGCAGACATCCCATTCGCAGACTTCGGGCTCTAATCTTGACCAGTCAATATTTGTTTTTGAAGGATTGGTTGACTAAAATATTTTCACCCAGCTGCGAATCCGGCTGCAAATCCGGCTAAAAAAAATATTTTATTCCAAATACCACAGGTGCACAAAACACAGCAGTAGGTATGTTCCATGTGGAACATCGGCTA
>Ga0080013_1006623_pt1 | contig 10209 bp, 23 predicted proteins | sample ETNvirenome_6_85_FD_69236 | JGI IMG/M metagenome (GOLD analysis project Ga0080013, IMG submission 69236) | Marine viral communities from the Pacific Ocean - ETNP_6_85 (SPADES assembly) (version 2) | ecosystem: Environmental > Aquatic > Marine > Oceanic | place: Pacific Ocean | collected 2013-06-19
TTTGGTGTGGATTGCTTGGCTTGTTATCCATTTCAATATTGATATCTGGATTGCAACCCTCTTTTGCTTTTAACTCATCTCTAAAATAAGCATAAGCAAAATCTCTTGATGATGGACTATAACTATCCATATCATCTTGACGATCAACACCATCAACATCACCATTTAAACGAAAATCAAAATGCTTTGTGACATACTTGTCATCTTCTTCTACATGTTGACCGCCATAATTGTCTTGTTCATACTTATCTTCTTTAGCTTCTTTCTTCTGCATATAACCAAAATGAAAACAGCTATCTTTCGCAATAGTATTCACATTAGGATATTTGTCTTGTAAATAATGTGCCATATCCACATCTTTTTTGGGATATTGTCTTTCAACACATTGTTGTGCAAGTTTCCAAGTCGCATTTTGCTTGTCCAAAAAACTCTCTCTTTCTTGAAAGAATTTCTCTTTTTCTTGCGTGTCCTCAGCTTCCAAGTGTACTCGCATACGATTTGCGATTTTATTTCTGTACTCTTGATTTAATCTTATTCTACTCATTAGTTGTCCTTTCGTTATTGTTTAAAAATAAATTTTTAACACTTGACATATCTTTTGTCAAGCATTATATAGGATAATTATGAAAGAGATATTTTATGCGTTATATTTTGCCTTGCATTTTGCGGGGGCATTTTTAGGTCTAGTCATTGCGATTCATTTAAGCACTTGGTTAGGACTCTCAATGTTTATATTCTTCATCATCAAATTTGTTTTGATGATGCCTAATGTTATGGAAAAAATATGATTGTAGAACATTGGATATTTTATCCGATTGTAGGATTATTCGGATTATATATTATATATCTATTTGATGTATTTTAGATGATCCAAATGCCAATGGGCGCCTTGAGCCCTGATCCTGTTTATAGGCAAGATATCAATAGCCAAATAAACTGATGCCTTTTGGATAAGCAGGATCTGGGGTCAAGCATAAGCTCCAATTGGATGCGGTTCTTCAGTGAACATTGTTTGGCCACTTTAGAATGATTCTAAGCTACAAGCTACAAGCTCCAAGCTCCAAGCTTGACAGGCCCAGGGATCTGGGATAAAATAGGATTTAGAAAGAGGTAAACATGTTCGAAAAACCAAAAAAGAAAAAAATAAAATGGCATGGCCAGACTGTGGTAATGCCCTTCAACTGCAGCGTATACGAAGAGAAAGAAATAGAAATCGCGAATCGATTCAGTGGCGAAAAAACTAAGATGCCTGGATACGCGGCGTCTGTTTACGATACCATTATTGGCGCTGAGCGCTTTGGAGCCTGGGACATCGTCCGGGCAGGTCTCGACTGGTTCAAACAATATTTTCCAGAACAATATATGGTGGTCCTTGATTAGATCTAAACACAACGATTTAATGAATTATTTCATCCACGATAAGCGGGATCTCAGTCCCGCTTACGTTAGGAAGTGCGAACGCTTCCTGTGGTCCCTGAGGAATGCCGGGCTGATCAAGAAGCCACAAGCGAACGCGTTATTCAAGCTGCAAGCTTCAAGCTCCAAGCGCCAAGCTTCCGCCACAATTAAAAGATATAAAAAATTATGAAAGTAAGTGAGGCCAGAAAGATAACCGGATCAATGACCAGGACCAGCAAAATGCCGGGCCTGAGCTACAGTCTACCTGCCTGGGAATGCCAAGTGGGCGCGAAGCTCCGGGCCGTGAAGGGCAGCGTGTGCGCTGGATGCTACGCGCTCAAGGGCAACTATACCCGGTATCCTGCCATTAAAGCAGCTCAGTACTACAGGCTGCAGTCCCTGCGCCATCCTTCATGGATCCCGGCCATGGTGACTCAAATCAAGAGACAAAAATATTTTAGATGGCACGACGCCGGCGACCTTCAGGGCGCCTGGCATCTTAAGAACATCATGGAAGTATGCAACCAGACGCCACAGGTCCAACACTGGCTACCAACGCGCGAGGTTAAGTATACACGACTCATGGATCCTGCCATAGTTCCATCAAATTTAAAAATAGTTATATCCGATCATATGATCGACCAGTCCACGCCGGTGAAGAGCTGGCCCTACACGTCAGGTGTACATACACACGACGCGCCAATCTATGGCGCAACAGTTAAACATTGCCCGGCCCCCAAACAGGGCAACAGCTGCCAGAGCTGCAGGCATTGCTGGGACCGGGACGTGAAGAGAGTAATCTATGACAAGCACTAACCAAACCCGAACCAGTTCATGGTTCAGGATCCAAGGACCAAGCTCCAAGCAACAAGCCCCAAGCCCCAAGCGCCAAGCATCAAGCGTCAAGCGTCAAGCTACAAGCTCAAAAGTTTTTTGAATTTCAATCCAATTGGTAGAGGACCATGGGCCATGGCCCATAGCTACAAGCTCTTGGATCTTGTTCCCTGGAACAAGTTTCAGGGACCTTTGACCAAGGGCCCTGACAAGGATGAAGGTATTCTTCGGACGTGTCTTATGAAATGAAATTTGGTGAGGAGAAAATCTAACTTTGTTCCCTCGCGTGACTTTTAATTCAACAGTGAAATAGTGGCCAGAATCATTATACCCCAATAGATCAGGGCAACCGAGTACGCTAAGGTTTTCCATACGAATCCACTGGATGGAGCATGTATTTTTCTTAAGATCTTGCCACAATTTTCGCTCAGGTTTAACTGCATTTTTCAAAGTAACTCTTGTCTATATATTTAACTTAGTTGGAGCTATAATTCTTCTAGCTGTCGAGGGTTTAAAAACTAATCTCATTGAGTTTGCACCAATGATTGTACTCTCTTGCACTTCTATTTTTGTTAGTTCTTCTAAATGTCCACCGACTTGAATGAATACTGAGGCGTCTCCAAGTCCTGTTCCGACCTTGCCTTTGTTATCCATAAACTCTGTCATGTAATTCATTAGTTCTCTAACTCTCATATTACGCCAGCCTCTCTTAGCTTGTTGACATAATCATCAATCTGTTTTGCTAATTTTTTATTGTCTGCGTGTAGTTCTATATTCTCCTGCTCCCTCTCGGTCAAGCTTTTTTGTAAATTTCCATTCGTTTTCTGGTGAGATTCATTAATCATTTCTAACTCTTGAATACGTTCTAACTTCTCCATCATCCTGGCATCTGCTTCCTTCTGTCTTGGGTCTTCCCCTAATGCATTTGCTAATGCTAACTCAGCTTCATCTTTCTTGTCTTTGAGTTCAAAGTTATCTCTAACTAGATCTTCAACGATAGCTTTATTACCAGTCAATAATACGTTGGCTTCTGCCAACTCATTACGTAAATTAATATTATCAAGTCTTAATTGCTTATGTGGTTCAAACTTTTTAATTTCTGCATTCATCATTGACTTTATATGACAGTTACCTTAAATTGTCAACTATGGGAGTTCCAAAAAGATTAACAGAAATGCAAATGAGATTCGCCGAGTACGTAGTATTCGGGGGACCTGATGGACCTATGACTCAAACTGAAGCTGCCGCATCTGCTGGATATTCAGCTAAGAGAGCACGCCAAGAAGGATCAGAACTTATGAATCCTAGACTCAGTCCATTAGTGGCCCAGTATGTAGGAAAACTAAAAGAAGAAAGACTTAAGAAGTTTGAAGTATCTTATGAAGGACACATAGCTGAACTCGCTAGACTTAGAGAAGCTGCTTTGAAGAAAGGCTCTTTCTCCTCTGCTGTAAACGCTGAAGCAAATCGAGGAAAGGCAGCAGGATTATACATAGACAGAAAAATAATAAAACATGGGAAACTAGAAGATATGTCAGAGCTAGAGCTAGAAAACAAAATGAAACAAATTTTAGACGATTATGCACCAATTTTAAATGTCACTCCCAATGAAACGCTACCCACACCAACAAAGAAACCAAAAGCAAACAAAAAAAGAAAGACCAAAGCATCTACGTTAGCAACAGACCCAAGTAGTGAGAAAAAACAATCAGTATTAATAAAGTTATAAATATAAATATTTTATTTAGATTCCACATTTAATTTCTTGAGTTCAGTTATGACCCCTGTAGGGAAGACATTCCTATCTGAATAAGCCTCATCCTTTTCGTCATAGCTCGCAAAAGTCCAAATGAATTTCTTAGTACGTTTGTAGATATAAGCAAACGATACCATCTTAGAGCATTCGAACTTATCGAACTCATCAGATGTAGCATGCCCTCCATCTGCCGTGATGTCAATCCACTTAATTTTATAAAAATAGAACTTTTTCTTATTAATTACTAAGTGCTTGTATTTAGATTTTTTACGTTTTTTTGTCATTGTTTGCCTTATTGTTGCCACATTTCAAACTTGCGACCCCTATATATACAGTATTTATTTTTTAGTGTCGCGCTCAAAAATTTCATTTTGGGGTCGCAAAAAACCCAAAATCCTCTATTAATGTTGTTAGAGAACACAAGTAGTCGATTTAGGGGGGTGTCGCAAGGCCGTCGCAAGGCCGTCGCTGCGACGTCGCATTTTCGGACAAAAGTAGAACATCTGAATTTTGGACAATTTTGCGACGTCGCAAAGGGCATTTGCGACCCCTCTGCGACACCCCAGGTGTCGCAAATCTCTGCCTTATTGTTGCCACATTGTTGCCACATTCTAGACTTAATTGGTGCTGTAAAATCGCTTGAGCATCGCCAGCTTTTCTTGAGCTTCGGCGCATACTTTTAGGTGTTTGTCTATCTCACCTGTGATATCTGCATGGTCAACCATTACAGAATTAGCTCCTGCACTAGTCAATAACATATCAATCTTTAATAGAGCATCCTCCATCTGACTGGTATATCTTTGGACCATAGTCTTGTAGACTCTTTCCCTCATTTGCTTGCCTCCTTTTCAAATTCTTTGAGTAATTCATTTGTATCTATTTGTCGTTCTTCTTTATAATCTCTTGTGAGTTCATAATATTGGCTTAATCTTTTTAAAAACTTGTGTTTCCAGGTCCTTAAATCAGCCCCGGAAAACTTGAATTCTTGGTAATATAGGTCAGGAGTACAGACCATTATAATGCCTTGTTGAATGTTGGATCGATAAACATAATCATGCGCCATGGCATAGGCTGCTATCTGGAGATAGTAATCTTCAATCCATTCTTCTCTCTTGGGTTTATTTGCTTGTTTGAAATCCGCAATGGTTTCTAAGCCGTTGTGTTCACACACTAAATCAGTTGCTCCTGCATATAGACCAGGATAATGCAACATAACTTCTGAGCCGTAATAATAATTAACTGGAGTGAGTCCTATCTCGATAATCTTTTGAGCCATCGGTTTAGCTTGGATACCGATCTCCGTAAGGTCTTCATAACCTTCTCCTGTGATGTGTTTCTCAATGAACTTGTGCATACAAGTCCCACGCTTGCTACTAAGATTCTTAATTCGTTCTGCTTCTTCATGACCAACCTTATTTTTCCAGCGCTGTAAATACTCTTGATCCTTCGTTTTTGCAAGGATAGATGTGACGCTGGGCAATTTAAATCCGGCTATGTCATAGATCCGTGTTCCATGGTCCGTGAACCGTGTTCCATGGTGATAGTTATATTTGTCGTTATGCTTCATGATCTTAGGTTCCCACCACATAGACCATCCCTAATGAAATAAGGGACATGGCTAATAGGAAAATAAAAATTCCCACAAAAATTAAATCTCTTTTCATCGGGCTTGATCAAACTCCACATCGGCACTCCAGCCGTGCTCATCTTGTTCTTCCTTTTCTTTTTTAAAAATATCATTCCAGTTCTTTCTATAATCATCGGTGACCGGGCGCGACGTACCATCCCATTTGCGGCCCACTTCCCGAGTCTTTACTTTAGGGGGTTGTACTCTTCTCTTGCCCCCTTTACTTCGGGCCTTATATTTATTTAATTGTGAGGACATTTCTTCTTCTTCCATTCACGATAACCCTTGACCCAGTTTTGATGGTCTCGATGTTTCCATCGTTTGTCCCATGCCCAACTGTGCAGTCTCGAACTATACTGTTCAATAATACTCAGAATATAATCTTTCAATGCAACCTCACTTTCTCCGTACCGTACGGTTTAACTTCTCCATGATTTAAAATCTCATCCATTAAGTCTTCATACTCCTTATCACTTAAATGTGTCCTGTAGAGTCTTTGTGCAATAGCAATCATCGTGCCTGCAATTAACTCCACCGGGAGCGCATGTTCATTCAATAGATGCATGGCATCCTCAAAGAATAGGTCATAGACCTTTTGATCTTGATCGTCTCTCTTCATTCCTTTTTCTCCTTGGGTCCTTCAAAATAACTCAGTCTTGAGTCTTGTTCAAACATAATATTACCCGATACTGAGATTCTTTCTACCTTAGATCGAAACGGGAAAACCCAATGTTTCAATCCTGCTGGAAAAATATAAATATCATTTTCTTCTGGCATCTGATGCACTAAAGAGATGGCCATATGATTGACGGAATCTCCCCACATAAAAGAAATACCACCGGGTCCCTGGAGGGTCCCTTTATGTTTTTTGTTTTCTTCTATGAGTTTGGGTGGAATCTTTGGGAAACATACAAAGGAAAGATCAGCCGAGTGATCGTGCGGAGGATTAAAATCTCCGGCCTTCATGTAATTAATCCAAAGACTTAAGAGCTTGGCATTGGGTTTCATACCACCATTGCCTCGCCATTTATTATAACCAATACAATAGGCTTCTAAATACCATTTAAGGTGTTCCATGATCCGTGCTGCAGGGAGCTTGTACTGTTCGTTCAAGTGTCCCGCTAACTTACTATTATAAGACTCGGACTCTTGACCTCGTACCGAGGCTCCTTCTTCAAGAATCAGTTTCTGAAATTCTTTTGTAATGATAGACTTAAATAAGAAGGGTCCCCAATTAAAATAGTTATAATCTATACTCTTCATGCAGCCTCCTGGAATTGTGCTTGTCTACGTTTAGATAAATAAGGAAGCATGGCTCTTGCTATGGTTTTTCCATCTTCTCCATTAACTCTCCAATGATACATCATTTTATATTTTAAATCTTTAGGAACTCGCACCGTAATGGAGCCTTGTTTAAAGTAAGTTAAAAATCTTAAGACTGTGTCCCCATCAGACATTTCAATTTGAAGTCTAAATGCCGGACCTTTATCTTTTCCCTTTGACCACATTCCCATGGATCCTTCGCCATCAAATACCCCAGCTAGATAAGCCAGTTCAGTATTTTGTTCTTTCATAGAGTTCTTTAACGTTCTCGTACACATGCTTCTTTATATCCTTCTCTGTACTCATAATGGTGAGCACGTCCACTCCGCTATAGATTCGAGTGTATGCGTTTTGAGACGCAGCTATACTAGCTCCCGAAGCTAACAGTGCAAATTCACTGCACCCACTTGCGAAAGTAAGTATCGTAAATAAAACTATCAACTTTAGCTTGAGACCATTTGATCTCGCCACTAGATTCACACATCCAGCATTGATGAATATTTGTACTACCTTTAACATCTTTAATCCTCTCATATCCATTACCATTACAGTTTTGACATATTGCTTTATACATTATTATATAACCTCGGTCGACCCCCTAGTTTTCCGATCTTAACGTAATAGGGATCTTTCTTACGTTTAGCGGCGTAATATGAATTTCCAGTTAAATGTTTCTTCTTTTTCTTATAAGGTCCTCTCTTCTTTCCCTGTCTATAATAGGAATGATAGATTTTACCTCGTGGCTTAAATGTAATTGCTGTAGTTTTGATGTACATTCTATTCCCGGTACGAACCATCTCCATATTAGCTTCTCTATTCTTCAGAGGAGTTTTCATTTTCTCATAAACGTACATGGGATCATACCCTGCAAGACCACAAACACTTTTAAAGTCTTTAGTTAAATCTTTAAACCAGTTGATAGCCATTCTTGCTTCACGCCAGTCCGACGTATAAATAGCATCGTCCGCTGCCTTAGTTAAGACAGAAATCCAAAGCTGTTGCTCTGGTGTTCGGGGCTGATTAGATTCAGTCGCTTCGTATTTTTGTTGGAACTTTGCCATTTAACTTCCTTGCTTTCTCGTGTGCTAATGCTTCAACTGTTTTACTGATACTTAATTTGGCATCAGGTAATAAAACTTTGGACAGTTTTACCAAAGTATTATATGTATCGTGTGTTAAGGATACATTTCGATATTTACTAATGTCTGTCATGTTCTTTCCTTTTCATTGTTTAAACTAGAATATAGGATTTTCCCCTTAAAATGTCAAGATGAAAATAATAACTTTAACAATAATTATTTGTTCAGCCTTATATGGTAATTGTCAGTCACCCTACACTAAAAATGTAGAGTTTAATAGTTGGGCCGAATGTATGTATGCAGGTACTAACGATACTTTGACCTTATACAATGTTATGGGTGAAGAGTATATTAATACTAATAAGATATTTATAAAATTTGCATGTGCGGAAGAATTTAAGTCCTAATTGACATTGTGGCAAAAATGTGGTAGTCCACAATCTTCTCACCTTTAATACCTATCCTTATTTCCCTTTTAGGATAGGTTTATTTACAGATCCAACCGAGTAATAATTTTCCTTTAGGATTGTACCATCCTTGTAGTTTAGGATTACCATCACGTTCTGAATAGTATTTCATATTAACATCCACCCAGGCATTAGCGATTCCATCGCAGTTTCCGTGGTGCTTGAGTTTTACTTTTTGGATGTCGACTCCATTGGTGCTTAATAAGAGTATTATTACTATAGATTTCATTTTATGTTGTTGATTGGTGTACTTTGAAAATTAAAAGAAATAGCATATTTTTCTTTCTCTTTCGTATTTCTTTTAGTGTAGTGTTCTAAGAAAGATGAAAAGATAACAAATCGTCCTGGCTGAGGAGTAATTTCCTGTTTTATATCGGGTAAATATAATTTTAGATGATGATCATTAAGGTAAATAACGCCTGAAAGATAACAAGGTTCATGAGTGTGTTTTATGGTATGCCCTCCAATTCCTTCAATAATTCCCCAAGACTCTCGAAGAGAAAAACTACTTAATTTTATAGGTAGGGATTCTAGATGATCTACCAGTTGAAGTAATAAAACTGCAAATTCTTTATCTTCATTAAAAAAGTGCCATTCTGTATGTCTACCAAACACATTAGTTTTATGATTAATACTTGAGACTTTAACACCCTCGTCTATTCTTTTTTTAAAATATTTTGTATTTAAATCAATGGTACCTGATACAAAAATATAATCTCTAGGTATCTTAGATAAAATTTCTTTATCAATCTTCATTTGATTAGTGAACAATTTTACCATTATTTAGAGCCTTGGTTTGAGCATTTCCTTTCTTATTTATGTAAGTAATCCACCCACTAAACTTGGGAGTCTTAAGTAATAAACTCTTTAACATTTTCTTCCAGCTCATGGCTTGAACTGTTTCCGCCTTAGATTCGTGGTCCGTGATTGTGTATTCGTATCTCATAATTTCCTTTCATGTCTTTATATAGGTTAATATAGGATCTCTGTCAACCCTTTAAAACACGTTTTTTACCCTGACCTCTCGATTTTTTACGTCTGCCATGTTTGTTAGGTTTTTTAGCGTGACGCTTAGGGCGCTTTCTAGGTCTTTTTTTTATATAGGTATTGACCCCAAATAATGGTTTCTTTTTTCTAGCCATCTTGAGGATTACTCATGTGTGGAATAGGACCACCTTTATGACCCATAGGGATATAACTGATAATGCCATTGATTTTTTGTTCTAAATTTTCTCCACAAGTAGTGCATTTATAAACAGTGGAATGAACCGAAACTAAAATAGTAGGTTGAATACATTTTGGGCATACGCCATTTACTATTTCAGCGCTGATATTAACTCCACTCCCGAAGGGCCCTTTTCCAAACATTATTTTTCCTATTGTACTTAGTTTTATCTTTAAACCGTTGCGGTGTAAAGTGTTTTAAAATTCGGGCTATAGGATTTCTACTTGAGTACGATTTTTTTGATTGATTTTGAGCCATCTTTATTAATCTCAACTTCAGCTTGAGCCTTAATACATTTATAAGTCACAGTATCAGAGTAGGTTCTCTCCGCTTCGCGCTTCCCGCGGAGGCATACCCCCATCGAGGGCTGGATACGGTGTTCCTTGATCTCAAAATTTATAAACATTAATAATGCGACTACTGTTTCCATTTAGTGTGCTCCTTTTCCGTTTCTATAATGCATTTCTCTATTAGCATCTTTTAGTTTTTCTATATCTTCT
>Ga0080013_1006624_pt1 | contig 10207 bp, 8 predicted proteins | sample ETNvirenome_6_85_FD_69236 | JGI IMG/M metagenome (GOLD analysis project Ga0080013, IMG submission 69236) | Marine viral communities from the Pacific Ocean - ETNP_6_85 (SPADES assembly) (version 2) | ecosystem: Environmental > Aquatic > Marine > Oceanic | place: Pacific Ocean | collected 2013-06-19
TGAAGACCTTGAGTACCTTGAAAATTACTTAATGCACCTTGAACACCTTGACCCCCACCCATTCCAGCACCAGCATCAGTTCCATCTGGCCAATAAACTTTAACTCCACCATAAAATGTAGCTTTTTCATTAAAATAAGCCTTCTGCCCTATTATTTTTGAATTTTTAGGATCTGGTATATCTGACATCTATTATTTCTCCCCTGCTTTTTCTATTTCAGACCGTACTCTTGTCGATTCACTGTCAAGTGAATCATTATCTTCACCACCATCTGTAACAATATTTTTAATAGCTATAGCCGCAGTTAAAGGATCCTGCATTGCATGTATTGGAAATTCATTAGATAATATTTCATCAATAGGTAATCCTTTTGATAGATTTTTACTCGCTAATTTTTCTGCTCCCTGAACTATTGCACCAACACCACCACTTAATGCACCACTTGAAGCACCCATAGCAATATCAGTAGCAGTTCCTAAAACATTAGGAAGTGCTATAGGAACCATACCTTCACCAAGTAAAAAATCAACCCCAACAAAACTATTTTCAAAAACACGCATACCAAAATTATGCTTATCAGGAATTAAATCCCCCAGAAGTCCCTTTGCATCACATCTTGGTGCTTTTAATAATATTCTTTGTTTTGCATCTAAAGTTATATTTCTTCCTGCTTTTATATCAACATCTTCGTCTGCCTCAATAACAATATTTTTTGCTTTAATCTTTACAGCACCATTTCTCATTGCAGTGACTGTTACATCACCACTCATACCAACAATAGTTAAATCTACACCTTCAGAAGAATCCTTATTTCCAGCAACTATTTCTATATCTCTATCATTATAAACACTAAATCTACCTCCTTCAGTTAATCCAACTAAACATTGATGATTTTCATTAGTTACTCCATATACATTATAAACATCAGACCCATTTGAACCAATTTGTGGATTATTGGTATCAAATCTAACTTTAGGTCCTAGACTAACTACATTTCTTCCTTCCCAATTATATTCTTTTGACATATTATTCTATACAATCCTTTACAAATTTAGTATTCCTTAATTTTTGGAAATCTACTTTTCCATCACTCTGAATAAGTTCAATTGGAATTCTTTCTAATACTGGTCTAAGAATTGCACCAGAACCAGTACTAGTTCTTATAGTAATAACAGGTAATTCATCCACAATAATATAATTATTTAGTATCAATGTTGGAGAACTTATTGTTAATGGATCTATTGGATTTAATGGATCTATTGGAAGTTCTTCAGATAAAATATCTGAAGAAGAAGTAACTCTAACATCAATTATAGAACCATCATCATCAACAACTACTTCATAATTATTTCCAAAATCATCAATTGCATTATCAGTGGGAAGATAACCAATACCAGGATATTGAACAAATACATCAGAAACATAAGTAGGAAGATTTGAAGGATCTGTATCTGCATTAAATTGTGAAGTGTTTATATTAATAAATCCTACTGGATAATTTTCTCCAGAAGAAACTATATAAAAATTATCAACTTCACCTTTTTCATTAATATTACATCTTGCTACAGCACCATATCCCCTTTCACATTCATCTTCAATTTGAACAAATGGTGGATATTTGTAATTTTGACCTTTATTAATTACTTTTATACCAATAATACCTGCACTAATTTCAACTCCTTGATCATCTCTTTCAAAATTACCAAGTACAATTTCACCTGCAGCATCTTTACCCATACCACCAAATAATTTAACTTTTGGTAAAGATGAACAAGAAATAATAGGTCCAGTATAACATCCACTATCTGGATCTTTAGTTAAATCAGAGAAAATATCAAATCCTTCTTTAACACCACTAATACCACTTTTTATTTCATCAGACAAATTTTCTCTGGCAGCATTTGCCCTATTCATATTATCCAATATACCTTTAAAATCTAATAATTTATCTGCTATTTTATCTGGACCAATACCAATTCTCCATACATCAGTATTATCAAAGGATTTATTTTTATTTTGATTAATATCAAATAATCCACTTATACCTCTAATTGCAGCAACGCCACTTGTAAGAAAATCAATAACATTAAATCCAGCAGATAATATTTTACTTACACCACCCAAAACACCAGAAAGACCTCCACTTATCTTACGAATAATTTCACCAAAAACTGACGCTGTAAATTGAGTTGATAAACAAGATGATGGTCTTTTTACATTATTAACAACATCTGTTAGCATACTGTTAACAATTCCAAATAAATTATTAGATACTATTCCAGGTATTTTTGGTATAAAAGATTGTAATGCTTTAACAGGATTTACCATTGCTTTCTGTGCTGCAACTCCAGCAGCATGAGCAACCACAGGATTTCCAGTTGCAGCAAGAGTTGCAGCATAAACTGCATTATAAAGAGCTTTTAAACCTCCCTCAAGTATTGGTATTAATCCAGTATAAAGTGAATCAGTACATTGACCAATAACACCTTCAGCAATTCCCATGATCTTATCAACAGATCTACTAACTTCTGCTACTTTATTAAGAATTTTATTATAAGGATCATTAACTTTTTGTATTAAATTATAAACTTCTGCATCAATTCCTTTTGCACTGTTATCAGAACTTGAATCTCCAAGAACAATTTTTTTTCCTATAGCAGTACTATAACTTATTTCATCCTTATTTTCATTCTTCGTATTTAATTTATTAGTCGTATCTGTTGGAATTCTTCTAGGAGATTTTTGTGATGATGTACTATCTTCAGAATCTTCTGAAGGATATAATGTTCCATTTGGTCTTGTAATTCTATTTGTATAACCAGTAAATGGTGCAAATGGTGCCAAATACTCAGTAGAAGGAACTTCACCTGTTCTACCAAAACATCCTATAATAATTGGTATCTGACCATTATCACCATCAAGAAAAAATCCTAATACAGTATCACCAGGTCTTATTTTAGGATTAACTGCTAAATTAGCAGCACCACTACCAGATGTTGTCGGCAACATAACTTGTGCCCATGGCAAATCATCATTTGAAAGTTCACTAGGGTTTGCTGGATGATAACCTAAAATTCTTACTTTTAATCTATTGCCCCATCCTTCCCCATTTACTTGTCCTTTTTGAGAACCAATGGGTGGAACTTGACCAATCCACCATCTAAACCCATCTCTACCTAAAAAATTACTTTTGAGTATTGCTTCATCTAACATTTTTTTGACCGAAACTATCTCTGATTAATTTCAGAGAGGTATAAGAGTTTTTTGTATCAAAATGGTGACATAATTCCTTTATCATATATAGACCACTTGTCTCTTGATCAAATTCATTCTGATCAGAAGAACTTAATCTTGGGAAATTACATTCGATTAAATTACCAGCAGACAAATTAGTATTTAAAGGAACCATCATATTTAATTTTTGTGTCATCATAGTGTTATATCTCATTAAAGCTTGTGATTGATATTGAGCAGGATCTGAATTTTCTTCTACAGTAACATCCTGTTCCATTGTGCCAATATCCAATACTTGAGTAATTATTCTAGATGGCAAATCACCAAGTGTCTGATCAGAACCTTCACCCGTTTTTGGTAATTTAAATCTATCACCAAGAGTTTCAGTTTCTCCAATATAATCTGACTGTTTAAATACCCCTTGCTGTAAAGTTGTAAAGGAAAAATTTAATGGATTAAAATATATTCGTTGTGATGAATAAGTTCCCAATCTAACTTTTTCTAATAAATTTGAATTCCTATCAATATAATAATCAAGAATTTTAAAATCATTATTTACTTTACCACTATCATTAAAAGTTTCATTCTTCTCACTGTAAATATAAGACGCTTTTGGTTCCTGTTTATTCATTTCATCAATAGATCTAAATTGGAATCCATCTTTAGTTTGATAAAATAAAAATCCTGCTGTTGCACTCTTAGATACTGATGGAACACATTTAGATGCTAACCATGTTAAAACTGTAAATGGTTTTCTCATATTTCCAACAAAACCATAATTATTTGATGTCTTATCAATTACTCCTATTTTATTTGTTTGTAATACATCCTCTAAAATATTTTTTACAGAAATATCAATACTTTGTGATTTTTGATATTTTTTTGAAACTCTAGAGGTTTCATTTGAAATTGCTTCTTTTGAGACTAATTGTAATGTAAATGATTCGTTATTCTGTTCAGCAAGAACATCACTAACAGAAGAAACATAAAAATAATCTTCAATTCTTGATGCAAAATCTAAACTTATATTTGATGATGTATTTGCTTTTATTCTTATTGATAATCTCTCACCACCTCTTAATGGCAAACCATTATAAATTGACTGCATAACACCATCATTCTCAATACTTGCAGAAGTATCAATAACTTTAAGTCTTGCGGTAATTACAGGAGAAAAAATATCTTCAAAATACTCAAATGATAAAGCTCCTTGAGTCAAATCAACACTTCTAGATTGATCGTTAGATTCTAATATAAGTTCTTCGTATATTGATTTAGTAGTTGCATCCATTATACGTTAATTGTAACTAAGGTCGAATAACATTTTTTGTTTTATAAATTTATTTAACATAGTAAAAATATCAGAAGAACTGCCACTTTCAGTTGAAGATGATCTAGAAGAAACCTGTGGTGGTGATTGTTGTCCTCCTCCACCACTATCAATAATAATAGTTTCACCTTTTCTTTCTGAAATTACATTATTTGATTTCATACTAGAAGAAGATTGTGTCGAAGATATTTGTTTTCCACCAACAGATCTTGCCTCTTTTAAAGCATTACGATAATTGGAATTACCATATGCAGTCCAAGCACCATATCCTTGACCTAGTTGTTTATGTATATAATATGCTGCTTTAGCATTTACTAAAGGATCATATAATTCCTCATTTGAAGAAATTCCAAATTGTTTTCTTCTAATAGGACCATAAGGACCAGTCATATTAATTTGCCACAATCCATATGAAGTTTCTCCCTTATCACGATATACTCCAGATTTCATTGTACTATTATCACTTTCACCCCCTGATTCTGCTATTGCAATTGCTGCCATTTTAATAGATTCTTCTTCATTAAATCCCACACTTCTTGCCAATGAAATTAATTCTGGAATTGAAAGATTTTTACCCGAAGGTATTATTCGATTTTGTGGTTGAACATTTTCTTGATTATTATTTGGAACCCAATCAAGAAAATCCCACCATTGATTTTGAGATGTGCTTGATTCTGATATAGACGTAGTTTCTGTTGTTTGTTTTACTGCTTTTACATTTCCACCCTTAACTATTGCTCCAGAATCAATTAATCCTTTAGGATCCATTGTATTATCAACTATAGAACCGTTTTTAGAATAATTTACTGCATGGTCTAAATGTAAATGTGGTCCAGTAGATAATCCAGTATCTCCACTTTTTCCTATAACTTTTGCTGCACCATTTTCTCCTGTTCCGGCACCAACTTTCTCACCAACTTTAACATTTATACTACTCATATGAGCTAATTTAACATAAGTTCCATCATCCAACTGAATAACCACAAAATTACCATATCCCCCATTATTTTTTTCACGACTAGTATCATTACTATCCCCCATTATACCAACATCAACAACTACTCCATCTTTAATTAAAGTTATTGGAGTTCCTACTGGCATTGCATAATCTTCACCAGTATGTCCTCTTTGTTTACCATCTTTACTATGAATTCTTGACTTTCCCCTTGAACCAGCCATTCCTGGTACATATTCTCCATAATCTCTACCATCTGGATCAGTTATTTTTTCACCACCAGTAGAAGTATATTGTTGAGTTGAAGAACCCCCAGATACAGTTCCTCCACCAGATACAGTTCCCCCATCTGGGGATGGTTTTCCATCCTCAGGATCTTGTTGAGCAAAAGGATCTTTTAGTATAGAAAAAGTATCATCTACATCTTTTTTAAGATCATCAAATGATTTTACAAGATCTTGTGTAGCAGTTTCAACATCTCTAGATACATCAAAAAAATCAAAATTCATAAAATTACTACTATATGCTTTCAAAACACTACCAAAATCTTTAAACGCAATCCAAATTTTATTTGGCATATCAAGTAATATATTTCTAACTTTCGTAATATTAGATATCAAATTATCACCCTTTTCCATCCATATTGGCAAATTTTCAATTATCCATCCTAAAGTAGTCCAACCAAGAAATCCCAAAATTCTATCAAGAAAACTTCCCCCAGCACTTGATAAAACTTTAGATCCTGGAATCATTGAATTTGTTTTAATTGTAGATGCTTCTATCTCTGCTTCTCTTGCTTCTCTTTCTCTTTGTTCTTCTCTTCTAAACTTAAAAATACTAGTTTTTTTTGCAATTTCAGTTTTTCTTTCTGTATTATCACCTATTAATTTTGAAATTGATTCAACAGATTTTTGTGTAGTAGAAGCACTTTGCTCTATATCAAAAAGAGTATTTTTTATATTTAAAATACTTGAATTTTGTGGAATGATCGATACTGAACTTGCCATTTTATGCTACCACATTATAAGAATGTAATGCATATAATGTATAGAAATTTTCAGGATTTGATGACTTAATAAGAGGAACCCCAGTAATACTCTTACCAACATTAGGATTTAAATTAGTAGATTGTTGTCTCTGTGTCTGATTATTTGTTTGAATTATCGTTGGTTTTGGATCTGATAATTTACTTATTTTTATATCTTTTGGTGGTGGAGATTCGATAACAGCAGGTACAGAAACATCCTGAGATATTTCTGGCGTATCAAAAATAGGTAGATTGAGAGTAGAATTGCCACCAGATGTACTCCCAGTACTCTCATTCAAACCTTCATTTTTTTGAGGAGGAGGAGTCTCATTACTCTTATTCAAACCTTCATTTTTTTGAGGAGGAGGAGTCTCATTACTCTTATTCAAACCTTCATTTTTTTGAGGAGGAGGAGTCTCATTTTTTAATACCAATTCTTGGGGTTCAACCTCAGAAGTACCCTTAGAAGTATTATTAGAAGGTTTAGGTTTTTGAATTATATTTGACTGTGGTATTACATTATTATTGGCACTGGTACTGGATGTAGATTTATGTTCAGGTTCAGGTTCAGTTACATCACTCTCTGTTTGTAAAGATTCATTATTAGTATTTGCAGGAACATTCCCAGATTCCTCATCACTAGATTTAGAATTAGGAACCAAATCAAGAAAATCCCACCATTGATTTGGATCTTCACTTTCATCTTTTGATCCCGTCACTTTATTCAATACAGACGGAAGACTTATTCTTGAATCTTCATTTTCAGGAATAAGTCCTTGACCAAATATATCTAATAACTGTTCAAAAGTATAGATAGTACCTAAAATCGCTCCTGTTTTTCCCTTTAATATTATTGCACCAGCACCTAGACCTGCTTCAACCCAATTTCCTTCCCATGCCTCCATAAAAGCGCCTAAACCTGTTAAAAACGCACCAAAACCACCACCTCTACCTGTTGGTTTTCCTTTTGTTGATGGTTTTCCTGTTGGTTTTCCACCTGGTGGTGATTTTACTTTACCTAAATTAATTGTTCCTTTGATTAATTCTTTTAATCCGTTAAATGGTTTTACAACTAATATATCAAAAATAAATTTTGCAAGTCCCTTTATAGAATTAGATATTAAACCTAATCCGTTTTTAAACAATAAAAGAGCATTTGTAGCATTTCTAATACCTCTTAATATCTCAATTTTTATTTTTTCTACCAAATCAATATTTTTTTTCCCATCTGCTTCAATTAATTCCCCATATCTATCAATCATCCATCCACCAAAAAGATATAATAATGATTGTCCAATCCTATCAAATAATCCTCTTACGTTTGATGATAATGGAACAGAAGCAGCAGTAAAAGCTCTACTTATTTTTTGCTCTACAATTTTCTCTTTTCCTTCTCTAATTCCCTGTTCTGCAAGTATTTTTTCTTTATTTTGTTCTTGATAAAGTATCCTTTGATCATTTGCAATATCATTCTGTAAAAGTGTAGAAATATTAACTAATCCAGTATTTAATTTTGAAATTTGTTGCCTTATAACATTAAACCCTGTCTGAAGACCTAATAAACTTTGTTGATTCTGTAATGTTACTTCTAAGGTCTTTATATCAGATTCACTTACAGTAGGTTGTGCTACTACTTGTCCAGAATTAACACTTTGAATACCACTAACAACTCCACCGCCAGCAATATTTTGTCTTGACTGCTGTGAAAGTGGTGAATTTGTAAGTGGTGTTACATTAGGTTCCATTATTGTTCTTTAAGTTTTCTTCTTCAATATATTGTTGGAGAAGAGAAACATATACTTCTCTTTCCCAAGGTATCATATTTTCTAGTTCTGTTAAAGAATATTTATGATGCTGAATCAAAGCAAAATTCATCTTATAATATGACGCAAGACTTTCATGCGTCATTGCTAAGCGAAAAAAGATGAAAGGCCCTCCATTACTATCTCACTTTCAACGCCAGTATTAGGATTTTTAACTGCAATAATATGCTTTAATTTTGGCATTGTTTCAAAAAACTTTTCAATTTTCTTAAATTGTTTTGAACTTAATTGTTCAATAAACTCTTTAAGTTCTTTCTTAGTACAATCTTTTGTAGACCAAGATTCTTCTTCATTATAAACTTGCTCCACACAAGAACAAATAATATCAAACGTATCATCAACACTCACATTAGTAGTTTTTATAAAATTATTTTTAATAAATTCATTCATTGAAGGATATCTCATTCTTATACTAAAATCATCATCTAATTGGATATCTCTACTATGATCCTCATTTTGTTGAATATTAATATCATCTAAACTAATACTCATAGGAACTTTTGTTTTTCCATCATCTGGACATGTAATCAAAACATCAGCATTTTCTCCAACAGATTTTCCTCTAATATTAAGAAAAAGATATTCGATATCAAATGTCGCTAAATTTTCTACTTTTACACCTCTTGTAATAATACAATTAGAAATAACATCTTTAACAGCATTAGAAATTTGTTTTGGATCTTCACTTTCCATTGCAATAATTAAAATCTTTTCTTCTTTTACAAGAAAAGGTCTGTATTTAATTTTCTTTTTTAATGAAGGAATTTCCAATTCATAAGTTGGAGTAGATACTTTTGGTAAAGGCATAATAAACTTTTAAGTGTGATTATTTATGGTCTATTTAATAAAATTTGTTAATGAATTTATCAGATTTGGAATATCATTTTCAGAGTCTCCTCTAAAATATGAGATACTTGTTGCTTTTCCTGCAATATATCGATCATATTCAAAGGTTGCAGCAACTTTTAATACATCAGAACCACCATAAGAAACAGGAATAGACGAAATTGATTGTGGGAACATACCTCTAAAAGTATATTCAATATCTCTTTTATAATCCCTATCAAATTTTATGATTTTAGTTTCAGTTGATTTATAATCATCAGGATATTGCATCCTAATATGATAATTATTATTGAACTTACTTATGTAATCATATTCATCAGAACCACTAGAAATATAATCCATCCAATGTTCTAATACCTTTATTGTATCATATTTTTTATCAACATAAAATTCCATTGTAATATTAGTATACATCCTAGTATGCGCAATTTTTTCACGAATACCAATATATGGACTTACTTCTGAAGTTGCATAAGCAGATGTAGGTAATGTTGTGGAAAAACAAAGTAACCCAAATTCACCTGTACAATAAATAGGCGAAACACCTTTTTTAAATAAGTATTTAACTACTTTAGGTGGAACCTGAAATCTAACTTCATAATGAGAAGATTGTGCAAGATTACCAAATAAAGTTTTTGCCGTATGTGGCTGTATTGGAAAAGGCACTCTAAATACCCATGACTACTCTTTTTATTATAAGTATTTAGATGGAAAATAAAAAAAACATCTTCAGATTTAAGAAGAGAAGAAAGTGAAAGAAAAAGAAGAGAAGGTATTCAGTACTATTAAAACTATAACAAATTACTAAAATGAACTATAAAACTGCCGGTGTAGACATTGAGGCAGGAAATGCTTTTGTAGAAAAGATTAAAAAGATTGTTCCTACTATTGGTGGGTTCAATGGAATGATGAAAGTTCCTGCTGGATATGAAAAGCCAGTATTGGTTTCTGGTACTGACGGAGTAGGAACCAAATTGAATGTAGCAGGTGTT
>Ga0080013_1006625_pt1 | contig 10206 bp, 13 predicted proteins | sample ETNvirenome_6_85_FD_69236 | JGI IMG/M metagenome (GOLD analysis project Ga0080013, IMG submission 69236) | Marine viral communities from the Pacific Ocean - ETNP_6_85 (SPADES assembly) (version 2) | ecosystem: Environmental > Aquatic > Marine > Oceanic | place: Pacific Ocean | collected 2013-06-19
AATCCTAACCAATTACAATCTAGTGAAGGTAGTTCATCTTTAATTAAACAATCCCCTGTTACAAAGTAAAATGGTCTTTGTAGGTGTTCTTTACATTTTAATAATGAATATCCTGGTCCTGTTTCTTTGCCTTCATAATCTCTTACATCAACAAATGTGAAAGATCGGTCTGGGTGGGCGGCTTTACAATATTCGATAACTTGTTCTGATTTATATCCAGTTGCAATAATAATTTCATAATCATTGCCGGTCTTATTAATAATATCAGATATAATTGCTTTATTATCTATTGGCAAAAGTCCTTTGTTAATATGTTCTGCATAACTACCCATTCTAGTACCTTTACCAGCTGCAACAATACATAATGCTGGTCTAATATGTTCGTGGTCTAATCTTCCATCTCCTCTATTTGTATCATCTTCTAATCTAATAACATCATCCACTTCAGGTGTTGAAACTTCTTGCAAAATTATGTCCGTTAACGCAATAACTCTATGTTTTTTAGGTGGAATTACAGTAAAATATTCTCCAGCTTTCATTATTTTCTTTTCAACTATTGCTTCATTATTTTCTAGCCATACTTCTGCAGTTCCTGATATTATATAATTTGTTTCTCTCTTAAAATCGTGATATTGATAACTCGTTTTATGACCTGCATTGATATAAATTCTTTTATAACAATACTTTTCATTTAATTCTAACCACTCTTCTTTACCCCAAGGTTTGTATATTACTTTCATTATGATTTTATTTTGTACAGTGATAATTTATACCAATCTGGCCTAGTCGAACATTCTTGTTCTGCTATTAATTCATAATTTTCTGATAAATGTGTACTGTGGTCATGATATACTCTTGGCCATGTTCTATCTAAATTTTCTCCTAATGAATTATATAATTCTCGTGTACATATATACGTTGGTTTCCATTTTGAATTTATATGACCTAAAATTATAATTACAGATTCTTTATCGATGTGCATAAGATGGTCTGATGATATTAATAAGTCTATTGTATTTCCATCTAATATTAAATTCATATCAGCCTGGAATAATGATAATGTGTCCATTTCAGTAAAATTAATTTTCTCTTTTATAGACTTGTGCATATTTTTTCTTGATGCATCTTCATATAAATCATTTGCGAATAAATTTATATTATTATTAATATCATTAATATATTTTAAGTTACGACAACCTGCAGCACCTATTTCAAATATATTAATTCCATCTGTTATAATTTTATTTTTATTTAAAAACTCTGCTAGCTCTTTAGAATTAATAGTCAATCCTTCGAATTTTGGCCAAAAACCAACTCGGTTTTGATATTCTTTTGGAAATCTATCTTTATATTTACTCATTATTATTTCCTTTATTAGTTTAACTTAATTTGTCTATTGCCCATCTGTATGCTTTAGTTTGCCCCTCAATTGTCATTCCTCCAATATGCGGAGTAACTATAATATTCTCTCCTTCATTCATTGCCTTAATAATTGGTGATAATGTTAACAATCCAAATTCATCTTCAATAACATCCGTTCCATACCCTGCAAGATTTTTTGTCTTTAACGCATTAACAATATCTTTTTCATTTACTACTTCTCCTCGTGAAGTATTAATAATATATAAATTTTTATTCGAAAATCCTAATAAATGTTCATTGACCATATATTTCGTTTCTTCTGTAACATGTACGTGTAATGATATAACATCACACGATGCAAACATATCTTGTAATAATTCTTTATTTTTTTGATGTAAAAATATATATGGATCATATATAGAAACTTCTGCACCAAATGCTTTACAATAATTGTACATCATTTTCCCTAACCTACCATAACCTATAATTCCTATTTTAAGATCTTTAACTTGTCTTCCCATAAATTGAGTATAATCCCAATTATATTCTGATACATGTTTGTTTCCGTCTGGAATTTTTCGTAATAAAGACATCATTAAACCAAATGCTAATTCTGATGTAGATGGTAGGTCATTAATAAGTTCCATGTCCCGTGTTAATGAATATATTTCAATATCATTTTTTTTACAATAATCAATATCAATATGATTCATACCCGTTGAACATGTATTAATTAAATTAACAGTTGTTTCCTTTAATAATTCTTCATCTATTTTATATAATTGTTGATTTGGATTACATAATATTGTATCTATATCATGTGTTAATAATAATTCTCTAACTTGTTCCTTACTTGAGGTTTCATGTAAGAATACTGTACCTTTGGTTAGGATTAGATCGACTATTCCTTCCAAATGGGATACTGGTGTTATTACCGCTATTCTTTTCATAACCTTTCTATAATACTTTTAATAAAAATGGAAGTTGAATCATAATTAAGGCCTCCTTCAATAATATTATCAATAAAATTTTCATCACGAGGAAGTTTTAATTGTATATCTAAAACATTAGGTACTTGATATAATTCACATAATCCTCGATAATGTTGAAATGCACCTATAAATGCACCTCCTTTAATTGTCACCGTTGGTATCCCCATTTGTACAGATTTAAAACATAATGTGGAAGTGGTTCCTATTACCGAATGTGCTCTTGAAATCATTAAATTGTCATCTTCTATGTCTCTTATTACGTCACCTTCTATATTATTTCTGGCCAATAATTCTTCAACAAAATTTATATCTTGCATATATGGATTGCCTTGTGCAAAATGCCTGTCACGTGGTTTTAATTTAACAACAATCTTTTTACCATATTTTTGTTGCAGATCAAATAATTTAATTTCTTTAATAAATTTATCTCCAAATCTAACAGGGAATGGTCCTCTTTCTATATCTATATAATTTGGAATGATTAAAATATATTCGTTGGTTCGTTTATACTGTTTTAATGCATCATTAGCTGGTATCCCACCTAGTAATAAAAAATCTTTATTTTTACATGCTTGTTTTTGCCATTGACCAAATAAAAAACAATAATCAAAAACTGATTTATAATGGTCTACTTCATGTATATTACCGACATAATCTTTATTTCCATGTGCTGATCCAAATACTGTTATATTATGTTTTTTTGCATATGGATATATTAACTTGGTTGGAATATGTTCTCCTTTATCCCTACAATCATCATGAAGAATACAATCAAATTGAGAATAATCAACTGACTTCCAATTTCTGTATATATGAGAAAAATAAGATCTGTACTTATTATAAAACACATCTCTCATATCTATTGAACCATTATTCTCCTTATTAGGATTCATATGATGATAAGTTAATAAACTTATTTCAAAATGTTTTGATAATTCTGGAATGATAGGATATATCCGTTCTCCTTGTTTATATCCTGATGCCCCTAATAATAACTTTTTCATACCAAATACTTTTGTATTAATACTGAGAAATTTTGACTTCCAGTTAATGATTTTCCTTCTCTTTCTAAAATATCTTTACTTACAGATGAACCTTTAAGATGTATAATTAAAGTGTCTTCACAAAATTCTTTTTCATTATACGTACTTACTTTTATTTGAGGTATATCACCAACTCTGATCTTATCTTTTAACTCTAATATGGCTTCTCCTAATGATGGGCTTTCTCGAGGTACATTAATAGGTTTTTGTGATATTAATTCAATCCATTTATCTAAAAACATGAGACAATTTTTATTATTATGTACAACAACAAATGATGCTAAGTATGGCACATCCGAATTTCGTTTACAGGATTGAATATCATATGAATTATCTATTATATAAGAAAAATCTTTAACAAAAATACAATCTCCATCTATCATTACAATTGGTAAACTTGTTTGCTCTAAAAGGCTCTTTAATATAACTGTTTTACACCCAACTGATTGTTGCCATCCATTTCCAAAACTTCCTCCATCATCGTAATCAGTTTGTAATCCTGTATCATGTATATATACTTTATCAAATCTTTTAAAATATTCTTTATTAGAATTTGATAATCCTGTATCAGCTATAAATATTGTATCTATATTATCAATATCAACATTATCATATAATGAATTCATAAAGACTTTACCAAAATTAAAGTATGATGAGTTTAAAACAACCATTATATTATATTTCATACAAGTTCTCCTATTGTCTTAAATTCTATTTCTTGTTGCATTAAATGCTCTAATGATAATCTTATTTGACCATAGTTGGCTTCATTCCATACATTATCATTATGGTTTCCGGCAATATGTGATTGGAACATAATTCTATTATTATAAAATGTAATATCTGTTTCGTGTATACCGACATGTCCTTTAATAACTTTTATATCATCACTAAAAGAAATATTATCATTATGATTATCATGTATTGCAACATAATCAAAATAGACACTTACCGCATCAAATGACCCTTGTGTTCCTAACCAGCCTGGCATTCTCCATCCTTTAGGTTTAATGCCAACTTCGTGCCATTCATCTAAACACTCATACAATCTCTTACATGCAGATGTATAATCATGTTCCATCATTTCACACTCTCCGGGGCCTCCAGATCTACAATCATGATAATGACCATGAGCAGCTAGTTCAAAATATTCTTTCGAGATCAACCAATCTATCCATTCTTGATATTCTGATATAGGATATTTGCCATGATAATTAGACGGAATGAATAACGTAAATTTAGCTCCAAATTCTTTATTAAGCTTGTCTAAATAATCCATACATTTATCGTCTTTTAATCCCCAACCTTGTTCTGGGTGTACATCATCTATAGCTATAAGTATATCCATTATATTTGACTTGCATGATTATGTTTAGTTTCAATAAATCCTTCGCTATAGAACTCTGTAATTTTATTTTTACAAGCTACACGCTCATTATTTATATCACGAATCCTTAATGCTCTTCGACCTACTTCCTCTAATCCTAATTCACCTTCTTTTCCTTTCCGAAGATCAGATTCCAGATCCCAAATCCGGCCATTAATAGTTTTTAATTCTTCTATCCATTTATTAATGTTAGAATAATTACTTGTAGCGTTACGATACTGTACTAATTCTTGAGTTACATCTAGATCAGTCCGTTCTAATTTTAAAAGTAAAATTGAGTATCTATCTGCTATTTCGCCGATTTGCATTTTCATAATTTATTTTCTCCATTTAAAAAATTTATCTTGCCGCCTACCTATCATCGCCAAATTTGCCTGTGCCATTCTATCCAGTTCTTGCCATTTTGGATTTGCTTGCCGCCTATGTTTACTTGCGTTGGTACGGCCTTTTTCGCCGGCAACATATTCTCGCTTCTTTGGATGATTTCTGTTATGTACCTTTAATATATTTTTAACTACATATTGAACAAATGAATCTCCCATAATCGCCTTTGCCATATTTTGAAATGCAGTATCTTCTCCAGCAAACCAACATTCATGGGGTATATTAACTCCGTTTTTAATTAAATCAGATGATATAACTAATCCTGAACCATCAAATCTTGGTTCATGTAATACCCTTAAATCTAATTCTTCAGTTTCGTCATTTATTTTATTCATCTCTTCTATTGACATTGTATACCAAATACTCGATGGTTCGTTTATCCATTCCATATCATCTAATTCTAAATACTTAGCATCTTGGAATTTATTATGTTCGATTTGAGACCATGAACCGTCCCACATCTTTCGTACCCCAAATGTTAAGCAATAACGATGAATATGATTTCTACGAGAATGTTCATCGACCTGTTCAAGTACAAGAAATAATTGTTCTGGTAATAAACAATCTGATTCTCCCCAAATTATTAAATCATGTGTCTCACAATTTTTATAATTTAAGTCTCTACGATACTGTCCTACTGTATAAAATTCATTATCATCTGTAAAAGGGTTCCATTGAACTATTATTCCTAGTTTTTGTAACCGTTTAATTTGTTCCTTATAAAATCTATCTATTAATTTACTAGGGTGTATTTTATTTAAATCAATAGTTTCAATATATTGTGATACATTAAAACATATATCAACTGTAATGTTTTCTTTATTATCTACAGTATTACATGCATTAATTATAGCATCTATAGCTTCGCCGGCCATATCAATTTCATAAAATTGAACATGCATTCCAATACAATATTTATTCTTAATTTGCATAATGGTTACTTATATCATTCCAAACTTGTTGCATTAAATTATTCCGCTGAACTTTATCAAATCCATTAAAATGCCAAACATAACCACATTCTATCATTAAATGATTTAATACACCTCTAGTATGTAACTGTGATAAATTAAATTTATCGCTTAAAAAATTCAATTTATGTTTACTATCTCGTATCATATAATTAATAGGTGTTTGATCAGAACCTTTTTTTAATGTTTCATGTTGCCGCTTTCTTAGTTCGTCTTCATTTGTGTAATAAAAATCTGTAACTGATTTGCACCATTCTTTATGTTTTTTACTCATTACAATAAATCCACAATTGAAATACGTAGTCCAATCAAATTTAACATGAGGCCAAAAATCTTGGTAACCTTTAATACTATTATGTGACCATTCAATGTAAAATTTATCCTGAACTGCACTAAATTCTCCATTTGTTAACTCAAAGAAATTGGGGCAATCCCAATGAACCATTGTATCAATGTCGACTAACGCAACTTGATCATATTCAATATCATTTGCTTCTAATACATCAAATACGTGCCATCGCTGCCAAGTTGGTTTCATTCCTGGGACACTATATGTACCATTTCCTTTAGGTTTAAGTTCATCTTCAAGTATAACAAGTTCAACATTATGTTTTTTACACCACCAGGACCATGTTTTAAAACACCACTCTTTATAATCTAATATGTCCGGTGCCTGGTCCATACATGTCATAAATACTATATTTTTATTCGGCTTCATATTTACAAATTACTCCTTCATGATCTGTTAGTATTAATCCTGGTCTACAATCGCTACCATCTGGTTCGCCAATATGTGCAATAATATTAAAATTTTTATTTATCTTACATATATCATTAATAGCAGCTTTAACTCCAGTATCGGGATGTCCATAATCATCAAATATTAAATATTGTTCAGATGCTCCATATTGGATACAATTTTGTATATCTGCAATTACATGATGATAATCATGTCCACAATCTATAAAACTTACTTCATATTTTGGCAAATTAAGATCGTCCCAACTAGATGCATACACATCTTTTTGAATATATGTAATATTATTTCTGTCATGACATAATTCTTTTGCCATTCTTAAATTTGGTTCTTCTCGCCAATCCAATGTAATGACGTCCTTAAACAAAAAACTTAATATTCTAGTTGTATGTCCATGATTAGTTCCTACTTCTAATATGGTATAATCTTGTCCAATATCACTAAAAATATCTAATAAATCCTCTTTAAATTTTAACGATGTTGTATTTTTATATTCACGCTTATCTGGAATATCTTTAAATATTAAATTTTTATCCATTATATTTCTCTTTTAACCTTTTAACGGTATTTCATGATCTACTAATATCGACTTTAACTTATCTGATAACAAATCTTTATTGTCAAATAATTTCCATCCGATATGGTCAGGCTTAAATGCTCCTATACATATAGGCTGTTCGGCTGAATAATATCTCATATCAAATTGTGTACAACCTACATTATACTTATTATTCAATAAAGAAAATCTAGATCGGATTTCAGGATATAAATGATATACCATATTTACTATATTTTCATCTCCTTTATTATCTACGTCTGGATGTTCTTGGTTTTCAATCATAAAATCTACTATCAATCTCCAAATATCAACACTTTCTGGTTTTACAAATATTGATCCTGTATTCCATTGTTCTCCATTAATATATTTACACATTCCAATCTCTCCAGTAAATGATGGAAACTCAAAATGTCGTAATGACCAATCATCAAAATCATGAAACCAAAATGGTTCAGTAATTAATTCTTTTTCTAATAATTCACAAATCCCAAATTGTTTATTAAAATACTTATTGAATTTGCATTCATGTTCTAATCTAATTATTTGAACATCTTTATATTCAAAATCTAAATTAGTACCAATAATTATATCATTTGAATTCCAACCTAATTGCAGACTATTATCTACTTGTGCTTTAAAATAATTAAATAATTCTCTTTCCTGCCATTGATGGCCATATGTTACATCATTAACAAAATCTTGGAATATGATTACGTTCTTCATATCATACTCCCTTTTCTTGATCTCTAATGTATAATAATGGTCCTCGAAAATGCTTAACATATCTATATACATTATTGCCGGGCCAGCCATACCTTAAACTTCCTACTGTATATTTTGTCTGATTATTTAATAACACTGTTAATATATATCCATCATCCCACCTAGGCTCTTTAAATGCTTTCAATGATAAAAAATACTCTAACCAATCATAAATAACTTGCTTTCCTGCTCGATTTAAATTAAATACTATAATACCAGTCTCGATTGCCAGACCTAATTTATCTCGGCGTATGACAGAACAATCATAATTCTTTACAAAATCAAAAAATGTCTGATCAAATCCATATTCATGTCCTTTATCTGTTCTAAAAACTGTATCAGCATCTAACCAAATTAAATAATCTGTATCTACTGTATCAATACAATGTTTTAATGCAACTACTTTTCTAAACCAATAAATTGCATTTCTGTTCCAATGTCCTGGATCTTGTGGAGTACTCCCACGAAATGAAATTTTATCACAATTCTTAAAGGGTGATGTTTTTAAAAAATCTGTCAACCAATCTGTAACTTCAAAAAGATCATATAAATGTAATTTATCTCTTATTTTATTACTAAAATCTATTTCCTGTCCATGGTTGGCCCTTTCAAATGAATTTTCATGATAAACATAAAAATCTATTTCTGGATGGTTTGTTTCCATATCAGAAACTATTTGTTGGGATTCGTTATTATAAATTCTTTTATTAAATGATGTAACTATACTGTATGTCGGATTTTTCATATTGTATTATAAAACTCGTTTTGTTTTTCTTGCCGTTTGATTTCTTTATTATGATACAAACACCATTCTTCTGTTGGTGGTAGTTGGGTATATTTCTTAAAACCTTCTAATTGTTCATGGACCGGTTTAGTCCATTTAATATCTACATTATTTTTATAAATTCTCATTTGCCAATCAGGAAAATTTACCCATCCACTACCATCAACCATCCATCCCCATTTTTTTATATGTTCATCTGTAATTCCTTCTACTGTATTTACTCGTGGTACCCAGTAAGCTTCAATATTAGGATTGCCGCTTAATATTGCAGGCAATTTTTTTATTAGATTTTCATGTGGTACTTCATCTGCATCAATCTGAAATATAAAATCACTATTACATTTTGAATTCAAGAAATTCTTTTGCTTAGAGAAATCTTTATTTAATGAATGTTCAAACCAATTAAAGGCTACATTATGTTCTTGTTCTTGAAAGTGATATAATAATTTAAGTACCTCTTTTGAAGTATTATCTTTATCTGCAACTACTATTATTTCGTCTTCTTCTCTAATTTCATCCGACAAAAAATATAATAGCTGTTCTAATTCAGCATGTTCATCACAAACCGTAATTGCATAAGATATTGTAACCATTTTTATTTCCTATTTTAAGTATAAATCTTGTATACTCTTATCAAATTCATAATCAATAACGTTTAAAGAACCAAAAGATGTTATTATAAATGTTCTATAACTTTTTCCCAATTGCTTTCCAATTAATTTTTTAATAGCTGAAGCATAGAATCTTTGAGAGGATTCAGTCATAACTATTTTTGGAAAATCTAAAGCTTTAAATTTTGGTGGAACTTTTAAGTATGTCAGTCCATATTTTTCTGCTAAATTATTTAATTCTTTATTAGTAAATTCTTCCATTGATAATGCATGGACCAAACCCTCATATTTGGGATTTAGAATTAGCATCATATATGTTTTAGAAGTTGCCGGCTTTGTTTTTGTTTTCTTCTTTTTATAGTTTGCTTGAACAACCATACCTTTTTGCAATTGACTAACTGAGATAGGAGCTATCTTTTCAATCTTATTAGTATGTTCTGCAAAATAATTAGCCACCTATTACTGCTCCTAAGCTCTTACAAGCTCCTAAAAAATTGTTACTTTGAAACCTTTGAGAATGTTCAATGCCAACTCTTGTTTCATAATATTCATTCTCCTTACCTGGAATAGGATATTCTTTCTTTTCTTCTTCCG